>JAABUP010000200.1_pt1 | contig 136288 bp, 133 predicted proteins | sample 5559201 | NCBI WGS metagenome assembly JAABUP01 (sample SAMN10711887, study PRJNA513373) | rock metagenome | isolation source: Antarctica rocks | place: Antarctica | reverse complement strand
GCGTCAGGCTTTCGCCCATTGCGCAATATTCCCCACTGCTGCCTCCCGTAGGAGTCTGGGCCGTGTCTCAGTCCCAGTGTGGCCGGTCGCCCTCTCAGGCCGGCTACCCGTCGTCGCCTTGGTGGGCTGTGACCCCACCAACAAGCTGATAGGCCGCGGGCCCATCCCTAGCCGAAAAACTTTCCACCTCGCCCGATGCCGGTCGAGGTCGTATCCGGTATTAGCCCCGGTTTCCCGGAGTTGTCCCAGAGCTAGGGGCAGGTTGCCCACGTGTTACTCACCCGTTCGCCGCTCGAGTACCCCGAAGGGCCTTTCCGCTCGACTTGCATGTGTTAAGCACGCCGCCAGCGTTCGTCCTGAGCCAGGATCAAACTCTCCGTTAATGAACTTGGTTCCCCTGCAACGAGAAGTTGCAGGGGAACCGTCTAGAGAGTCGCTGCCACCCTTGGCGAGTGGTCAGCTGTTGATCTCTGGCGACCAGACTGCTGACATTTCTGTCCATCTGTTCACCAAAGGAATCCGGTCTCGAGATCAACTACTCCGAGTGGAGTGGTCGGCCTCGCGACACGGGATGTTTCTTGGCACTGACTTTCGGCACGCTGTTGAGTTCTCAAGGATCTGGCGCCCTGCCGGTGCCGGACCTCTCGGCCGTTCCCGGGGCAACTCGCCTAACCTAGCAGTTGCGGTGAACCCGTGTCCAACCTCGTCGAGCTGGTGACACGAGCTAGTACGTCACCGGCGATCAACCACGGCGCTGCCGCGGTCTTGCAATCGGAGGTGGCCCGCGAACCGTGCTCCAGCGCTGTTCCTGCTGGCGTCCGGTGCTCCGGGGGCGAGAGGGAAGTTACGAGTCGCGGGTGCCTGAGTCAAATCCACGCTGCTGCGGGCGCGACCAGGCCGGGCTGGGACCCTAGGTGCTCCTCACGGACGTGCGCGCTGAGCCACCGCTACCGCACGGCCACCGCTACAGCGCGCCTACCCCGCCGCAGGATCAGGTACCGCCCGTGCAGCCAGTCCTGCGCGCCGGGGACGTAGGACTCCTCCAGCACCCTGGTGTTGTTGAGGTAGGCGCCGCCGTCGCGCACGGCGCGGCGAGCCTCGGACCTGGAGATGCCTAGGCCCTCGGCCAGCAGATCCAGAAACGGTGGACACGCTGCGGCCACCCGCACCGACGGGGCCTCCGCCACCGCCGCGGCAAGGACCGGCTCGTCCAGCTCGGACAACGACCCGCTCCCGAACAGGGCGCCGCTTGCCTGCTCGACCCGCTGCACCTGCTCGGTCCCGTGCAGCAGGCCGACGAGCTCCCGGGCGAGCCGGCGCTGGGCCGCCCTTGCCGACGGACGCTCGAGCGTCGCTCGGTCCAGGGCCTCGACCTCCTCCCGCTGCACGAAGGTCAGCAGACGCAGGTAGGTACCGACATCACGGTCGTCGAGCCCGAGCAGGTGCTGGTACATGGCGTAGGGCGAGGTCAGCTCGGCGTCGAGCCAGACGTCCCCACCGCCGGTGCTCTTGCCGAGCTTGTTACCGGAACTGTCGGTGACCAGGGGGAAGGTGAGCGCATGCCCGGAGCCGCCAGCCACCCGTCGTACAAGGTCCAGGCCTGCGGTGATGTTGCCCCACTGGTCGTTGCCTCCGATCTGCAGGCGACAGCGGTACCGGCGGTGCAGCTCGAGGTAGTCCATGGACTGCAGGAGCATGTAACTGAACTCGATGAAGGACAGGCCGCCGCCGTGCAGCCGCGCGCTGACGGAGTCCTTGGCCAGCATCGTGTTCACCGAGAAGTGCTTGCCCACGTCGCGCAGAAAGTCGATCGCCGACAACGGCGCGGTCCACTCCAGGTTGTCCACCAGCAGGGCACCGGTGGGTCCGTCGCCGAACTCGAGCAGCCGCTCCATCTGATGACGCAGCCGCCCGACGTGCTCCGCGACGACCTCGGGCGTGCTCAGGATGCGCTCGCTCGAGCGTCCGCTGGGGTCGCCGATCAGTCCCGTGGCGCCGCCGACGAGCACGATTGGTCGGTGGCCGCACAACTGGAACCGCCGCAGCGCCAACAGCGGCACAAGGTGCCCCAGGTGCAAACTCGGGCCGGTCGGGTCGAACCCGGCGTAGAGGGGCATCGGGCCGGTCGCGAGATCAGAGCGCAGCGCGTCGAGATCAGTGGTCTGCGCGATCAGGCCGCGCCAGGCGAGTTCGTCCAGGATGTCGGTCACGGCCGAGATCCTCCCGCATCCGGTCCACTGCCTTTCGGGCTGCGTCGCACGGCTGGGCGGTACGTGGACACGCTCGGCTCGCCGTCCAACCAGAACCGCCAGGGCGTCGCGGCCCCCTCTCCGGCGACACCGACGCGTGGGCCGGTCCGTACGCGGGCCCGCTCCGTCGTCGCGCCAGGGAGCAGTCGCACCGCTGAGGTGGGCGACAACAGCTCGACGCCGGCCTGGGCACCGGTGATGCCGAGCGCCCTGGTCAGCCGAGCTGGCCCCCGGCACAGGTCCCGATCCGGCGCGCCTGGTCGGCGGCTGCGCGCGCCCTGGATGCCGTCGACGACCTCACCGGCTCGCAGCAGGACGGCGCTCGCCTGGCCGTCCGGACCGGTGACCACGTTCATGCACCAGTGCATCCCGTAGCTGAAGTACACGTACAGCCGGCCGGCCGGTCCGTACATCACCTCGTTGCGGGGTGTGCGTCCCCGGAAAGCATGGCTGCCAGGATCGGCCGCACCGGCGTACGCCTCGACCTCGGTAAGCCGGACCGTGGTGCCGTTCGAGATCACGAGAGCACCCAACAACCGGGACGCGGCGAGCAGCACTGGACCAGCCAGCTCGTCCGCCCAGGACGACCCCGCAGTCCAGGTCACGGCAGGGTGGTCACGGCAGGGTGGTCACGGCTGGGTGGTCGCAGCAGGAGGGTCATCTCGCGCCGCCCACTCCCGGTGCTTTGCGATCTCCAGCCGCAGCCCGTCCAGCTGTTCGACCACCCGGTCCGGCGCGGTTCCCCCGTGCCCCTGACGGCTGGCAATCGCCCCTCGGACGTCGAGCACGGAGCGGATGTCGGGGGTCAGGTGCGGCGAGACAGCGGCGAGCTCGGCGTCGTCGACCTGGTGCAGCTCCCGGCCGTGGGCGCTGCACCAGGCGACGAGCTGGCCGACGGCCTCGTGCGCCTCACGGAAGGCGACGCCCTGGCGTACGAGCAGTTCTGCGACATCGGTGGCGAGCGCGAAGCCCAGCGGCGCCGCCGCCTCGAGCACCTCGGCGTGCACCTGCATCGTCGCCGTCAGGCCGGTCAGGGCCGGCAGCACCAGCAGCAGGGTTTCGATGGCGTCGAAGCAGGGCTCCTGGCTCTCCTGCATGTCGCGGTCGTAGGTTAGGGGCAGGCCCTTGAGCATCGCGAGCTGGCCGGTGAGGTGGCCGATGAGCCGACCTGCCTTACCGCGGGCGAGCTCGGCGATGTCCGGGTTCTTCTTCTGCGGCATGATGGACGAGCCGGTCGAGAACGCGTCGGCCAAGGTGACCCAGCCGAACTCGGTGCTGTTCCACAAGCACACCTCCTCGCCGTAGCGGGACAGGTGCACCCCGAGCAGCGCAGCGCAGAACAGCAGCTCCACGACGAAGTCCCGGTCCGAGACGGCGTCCATGGAGTTGGCTGCCGCCGAGGCGAAGCCGAGCTCGCGCGCCGTGGCGACCGGGTCGACCGGCAGCGAGGAACCGGCCAGCGCCCCGCTACCGAGCGGGCTGACCGAAGCCCGCCGGTCCCAGTCGATGAGCCGGCCGACGTCCCGGGCCAGCGCCTGGACATGGGCGAGCAGCTGGTGGGCGAACAGCACCGGCTGGGCGTGCTGCAGGTGGGTCAGGCCCGGCGCGGGGGTGTCCAGGTGCTGGGCAGCCTGGTCCATCAGCGCCTGCTCGAGCTCGGCGAGGGCGCCGACGACCTGTCGCGCATGGTCGCGCAGGTACAGCCGCAGGTCGGTCGCGACCTGGTCGTTGCGCGAGCGGCCCGCGCGCAGCTTGCCGCCGAGCGGTCCGAGCCGCTCCAGCAGACCGCGTTCCAGGGCGGTGTGCACGTCCTCGTCCTCCAGGCGAGCCGTGAAGGTTCCGGCGGACACCTGCTCGCGCAGCTCGTCGAGAGCGCCCAGCATCTGCTCGAGCTCGGAGTCGTCGAGCAGATCGGCGCGGTGCAGCACCCGCGCGTGGGCCTTCGACGACGCCAGGTCGTACGGCGCGAGCCGCCAATCGAAGTGGACGCTGACCGACAGCCGCGCCAGCGCCTCGGCCGGCCCGCCCTCGAAGCGCCCGCCCCATAGGCTGGTGCGCTCGCTGGTCACCGTCGGTGCTTCAGGTCACGCTTGGCCGCGATCTTGCTAGGCAGGCCCCACAGCTCGACGAAGCCCTTGGCCAGGGACTGATCGAAGGTGTCGCCCTCGTCGTAGGTCGCCAGGTCGAAGTCGTACAGCGAGGTCGCGCTGCGGCGCCCGGTCACGGTGCAGGTGCCGCTGTGCAAGCTCAGCCGGACCTCGCCGGTGACGTGCCGCTGGCTCTCGGCGATGAACTCGTCGAGGGCCCGTTTGAGCGGGGAGAACCACAGCCCGTCGTACACCAGCTCGGCCCAGCGCTGCTCGACTCCGCGCTTGAAGCGGGCGAGGTCACGTTCGACGGTGAGGTTCTCCAGCTCCTGGTGCGCGGTGATGAGCACCTGCGCGCCGGGCACCTCGTACACCTCGCGGCTCTTGATGCCGATCAGCCGGTCCTCGACCAGGTCGAGCCGGCCGACGCCGTGGGCTCCAGCGCGGGCGTTGAGCTGCTCGATCGCCTGCAGGACCGTGACGGGGGCGCCGTCAATGGCAGTGGGCACGCCGTCGAGGAAGGTCAGGACGAGCTCGTCCGGCTCGCGCGGGACCCTCGGGTCGCTGGTGTAGCTGTAGACGTCCTCGATCGGCGAGTTCCAGGGGTCCTCGAGAAAGCCCGTCTCGACCGCCCGGCCCCAGACATTCTGGTCGATGGAGTACGGCGAGCGCTTGTTGACGTCGATGGGCAGGCCCTTGCCCTCGGCGAAGGCGATGGCCTTGTCCCGGGTCATGCCGGAGTCGCGCACGGGCGCGCTGACCAGCAGGTCGGGTGCGAGCGCCCCGATGCCGACCTCAAAGCGGACCTGGTCGTTGCCCTTGCCGGTGCAGCCGTGGGCGATCGTGCTCGCCCGGTGCTCGCGGGCCGCGGCGACCATGTGCTTCACGATCAGGGGGCGGGACAGCGCCGAGACGAGCGGGTAGCGGCCCATGTACAGGGCGTTGGACTGCAGGGCGGGCAGGCAGTAGGACTCGGCGAACTCCTGCCGGGCGTCGACGACGACCGCCTCGACGGCGCCGCAATCCAGGGCGCGGCGGCGGATGACCTCGAGGTCCTCACCGCCCTGGCCGACGTCGGCGGCGACCGCGACAACCTCCGCGCCGGTCTCGGCGGCGATCCAGCCGATCGCCACGGAGGTGTCGAGCCCTCCGCTGTAGGCCAGGACGATCCGGTCCTTCACGAGTTCCCTTCCACAGGTCGGCCCTCGGCCAGCCGCAGGAGGCGGGTGGCGAGGGCACCGGAGCCAGCGGTTGCTGGGCTCCGTGTCACGAGCAGGACGGTGTCGTCCCCGGCGACGGTGCCGGCGACCTCGGGCAGTCCGGCCCGGTCCAGGGCGGAGCCGAGGTAGTGGGCTCCTCCCGGTGGTGTGCGCAGTACGACGAGCCCGCCGGTCGCCTCGGCGCTGACGAGCAGCTCCTCGAGCAGGCGGGCCAGCCGCGCATCGACAGCCTCGGCCGTTCCGCTGCGGGGCTGGCCCTCGGGCGGGACGGCGTAGGACGTGCCAGCGGCGCTGCGCACCTTGACCGCACCGAGCTCCTCCAGGTCGCGGGAGACGGTGGCCTGGGTGACCTGCACGCCGTCGCCGGCGAGCAGCCGGCCGAGCTGGGTCTGGCTCGCGACGGGGGTGCGGGCGAGCAGGTCCACGATGCGCGCCTGCCGGGCGGCCTTGGTCAGCGGTACCAGGGCCTCCACCCGTCGCGCCACGCCCACGGCTAGCCCTGCTCCAGCAACCAGGTGAGCAGCGCCTTCTGCGCGTGCAGGCGGTTCTCGGCCTCGTCCCACACCGCCGACTGCGGGCCGTCAATCACGGCGGCGGCGATCTCCTCACCCCGGTGAGCGGGCAGGCAGTGCAGGACGACGGCGTCCGGCGCGGCCAGGGCGAGCGCTTTCTCGTCGACGGCATAAGGCGCGAGGGCCCGGCGGCGCTCCGCCTCCCCCGCCATCCCCATGGAGACCCAGACGTCGGTGGTCAGCACATCCGCGCCCTCGGCCGCCTCGTGGGCGTCGGCGGTGACCAGGATGTCGGTGCCGTACGCCCTGGCGCGGTCGACGACGTCCTGGTCAGGCAGGTAGCCCTCGGGGGCGCCGATACGTACGTGCATGCCGGCCATCGAGGCGCCGAGCAGATAGGAGTGGGCCATGTTGTTGGCGCCGTCGCCGAGGTAGGTCAAGGTCAGGCCGGCCGTCGCGCCCTTTCGCTCGCGGACGGTCTGCAGGTCGGCAAGGACCTGGCAGGGGTGGTATCCGTCGGTGAGCGCGTTGACGACCGGGACGCTGCTGGCCGCCGCGAGCGCCTGGATGCGCTCGTCGCCGAAGGTGCGGATCACGATCGCGCTGACGTAGCGGCTCAGGACCCGCGCGGTGTCCTCGATGGTCTCGCCCCGGCCGAGCTGCGTCGTACCCGCGTCGATGATCACCGGGTGGCCGCCGAGCTCGGCGACGCCGATCTCGAACGAGAGCCGGGTTCGGGTGCTCGGCTTCTCGAACACGACCGCGACGGCGCGGCCGGCCAGGGGGTGCGGGCCGTCATACCGGTGCTGCTTGAGCTCGGCGGCGAGATCGAGCACGGCGCTCTGCTCAACCGGGGTGAGGTCGTCGTCGGCCAGCAGGTGACGGGTCACGGCTGATTCTCCCCAGGGCCGCCGGTGACCTCACCCACGCGGGCCAGCAGATCAGCGACCGCGAACGGCTTGACGAAGACCGAGTCCTCGCCGAGCAGCGCACGGATGCCGGGAACCGCGTCGACCTTTCCGGTCACGACGATCACCGGCGTGCCGGACAGCTCGGGGTCCTCCCGCAGCTGCTCGAGCACCCGTACGCCGCCGAGGTCGGGCATCATCAGGTCCAGCAGCACCAAGGCAGGGTGGGTCGAGGTCGCCTTGACCAGGCCGGCGAGGCCGTCGGAGGCCGTCGCCACGTCGTACCCCTCGGCCGAAAGCAGGGTGTGGAGCAGACCTCGGACGCTCGGGTCGTCCTCGACGACCAGGACACGGGTGGCGTTCACGGCAGGTCGCAGGTCGTCATGCGCGGACCCTAGCCGCGGCCAGCACGGCCGGGAACGCCTGCAGGAACGCCTCGACCTGCACCTGCGTGAGCACCAGCGGCGGCGCCAGCCGCAGGACGTCGGGGGCGGCGGCGTTGAGCAGGAAGCCGGCTTCGCGGGCCGCCGTCTCGATGGCTGCCGCGACCGGCTCGCGCAGCACGACCCCCAGCCACAGCCCGTGCCCCCGTACGTGGGACACCAGCGGGTCCTCGATCGCCTCGATCCCGTTCCGCAGCCGCTCCCCGAGCGTGGTTACTCGGGCCAGCAGGCCGTCGCGCTCGATCGTGTCCAGTACGGCCAGCGCGGCCGCGCAAGCGACCGGGTTGCCGCCGAACGTGGTTCCGTGATCGCCCTTGACCAGCGCAGTGGCGGCCGGTCCGTTCGCGACAACGGCCCCAAGCGGCAGGCCCCCGCCAAGGCCCTTGGCGAGGGTGACGACATCCGCGACGACCCCGGGCGCCACGACCCGGCTGGTCAGCCAGTCCCCCACCCGTCCGATGCCGCCCTGGATCTCGTCCAGGTGCAGCAGCGCGCCGGACTCCTGCGTGATCTGACGCGCTGCTTCGAGGTAGCCGTCCGGTGGCGGCACCACGCCGGCCTCCCCGAGCACCGGCTCGAGGACCACGCTCGCGGTCGTCTCGTCCACCGCCCGGCCCAGCGCGTCGATGTCGCCGTACGGCACGAAGGTCACCGGGCCCGGCAGCGGCTCGAACGGCGTGCGCTTGCCGGGCTGCCCGGTGATGGCCAGCGCGCCCATTGTGCGGCCGTGGAAGGCGCCCTCGCAGGCGACCCAGCCGCCGCCGGGGCGCAGCCGCCGGGACAGCTTCAGGGCCGCCTCGTTCGCCTCGGCGCCGGAGTTGCAGAACAGCACCCGGCTGCCGGGAGCGCCCACGAGTGCCTGCAGCCGCTCGGCGAGCTCGATCCCGGGAGCGTGACCGGCCAGGTTGCTGGTGTGGCCGAGGGTCGCGATCTGACGGCTGACCGCCTCGACCACCGCGGGGTGCGCATGTCCCAGCACGTTGACCGCGATGCCGGCGAGCAGGTCTACGTACTGCCTGCCGTCGACGTCCCAGACGGTTGCCCCCTCGCCGCGGGCGAGCACAACCGGCGGCGTGCCGTAGTTGCCCATCAGGGCTGCGTTCCACCGTTGCTGCCACTGCTCGGTCAGGGGACCGGTCACGACCCCACCACCATCGTGCCGATTCCCTCGTCGGTGAACAGCTCCAGCAGCAGCGAGTGGGGTACCCGGCCGTCCAGGACGTGGGCGCGCGGCACCCCGCCCTGCACGGCACGCAGGCACGCCTCCATCTTCGGCACCATCCCGGCAACCAGGCCGGGCAGCAGCAGCTCGAGCTCGGCCGCCGTCAGGCTGCTCAGGACGTCGGTGCTGTCCGGCCAGTCGGCGTACAGGCCCTCGACGTCGGTGAGCACGACCAACTTCTCCGCGCCGAGCGCCACCGCCAGCGCTGCTGCGGCGGTGTCGGCGTTGACGTTGTAGACCTCGCCGTCCCCGCCCCGGGCGATCGTCGCGACCACGGGCACCTTGCCTCCGTCGAGCAGGGCGTTCACGATCTGCGGCTGCACGTCGACCACCTCCCCCACGAGCCCGATGTCGACCGGCTCGCCGTTGACGACGGCGTCCCGCCGCTCGGCAGTGAAAAGGTGGGCGTCCTCGCCGGACAGCCCGACCGCAAAGGGACCGTGGGCGTTGATGGTGCCGACGACGTCGCTGTTGACCTGACCGACGAGCACCATGCGTACGACCTGCAGCGTGTCGGGGGTGGTGACCCGCAGGCCGCCACGGAACTCGCTGACGACCCCGAGCCGGTCCAGGTGGGCATTGATCTGCGGTCCGCCGCCGTGCACCACGACCACGCGCACGCCGACGTACCGCAGGAAGACCACGTCCTCGGCGAAGGACTGCTGCAGCTCCGGGGAGGTCATGGCGTTGCCGCCGTACTTCACCACGACCGTGCGGCCGGAGAAGGACTTCAACCAGGGCAGGGCCTCGACGAGCGCGGCGGCCTTGGGTAGCGCGACATGACCTCTGGCGGTACTCACGTGCTGTACGCGCTGTTCTCGTGGACGTACGCCGTGCTGAGGTCATTGGTGAGCACGACCGCCTCGGCGGACCCCTCGTGCAGGTCGACCGCGATCCGGACGTCGCGGCCCTCGAAGCGCACGAGGGTGCGGTCCTGCCCCGGCTCGCCGCCCCGGCACACCTGGACCCCGTTGAACCAGACATCGATGGCATGCGGCGCAAAGGCGGCCCGGGTGGTGCCCGCGGCGGCCAGCACGCGCCCCCAGTTCGGGTCCTCACCGAAGATCGCACACTTGAGCAGCGCGCTGCGGGCGACCGCGCGGCCGACCTCGACCGCGTCGTCCTCGGTGGCGGCCCCGGTCACCACGATGCTGACGTCGTGGGCGGCCCCCTCGGCGTCGCGCATCAGCTGCTCGGCGAGGTCGGCGCACAGCGCCCGTACGGCCTCGTCGAAGGCTGCGGCGTCGGGCTGCACGCCGCTCGCACCGGAGGCCATGAGCAGCACGGTGTCGTTGGTGGACTGGCAGCCGTCGGAGTCGAGGCGGTCGAAGGTCGTGCGGGTCGCCGCCCGCAGCGCCCGGTCACAGCTTGCGGCGTCCACGTCGGCGTCCGTGGTGACCACGACGAGCATCGTGGCGAGCGACGGAGCGAGCATCCCGGCGCCCTTGGCCATCCCGCCGACGAGCCAGCCGTCGCCGCGGACGACAGCCTGCTTGGCGTGGGTGTCGGTCGTCAGGATCGCCTCGGCCGCGTCGTGGCCACCATCGGCCGACAGAGCCACCGCGCAGGCGTCCACGCCGGCCAGCAGCCGATCGCTCGCCAGCAGGTCACCGATCAGCCCGGTCGAGCAGACGACGACGTCGCCCGCCGCGTCGTCGAGGTGCCCGGCCACCCGCTCCGCCGTGGCATGAGTGGTCTGGAAGCCGGCGGCGCCGGTGTAGCAGTTCGCGCCGCCGGAGTTGAGCACGACGGCGCGGACCGACCCATCGGCGGTGACCCGCTCGGACCACAGGACCGGGTTGGCCTTGCAGCGGTTGGCGGTGTACACCGCTGCCGCCGCCCGGGACGGCCCGTCGTTGACCACCAGCGCCACATCGGGGCTGCCGCTGGGCTTGAGCCCGGCCGTCGCACCGGCTGCCCGGAAGCCCCCCGGGACCGTGACGCTCATGCGGCTGCCCCGGTCACGGTGCGACCCCGCTGACCGACAGGCCCGCGGTCTCCGGCAGGCCGAGCACGAGGTTGGCGCACTGCACGGCCTGCCCGGCCGCTCCCTTACCCAGGTTGTCCAAGGCGCTCACGACCACCACCCGGCCGGAGTCGCGGTCCACGGTCGCCTGCAGGTGAACCGAGTTCGAGCCGTACGTCGCGGCGGTGTGCGGCCAGCGCCCCTCCGGGAGCACGTGGACGAAGGGCTCGTCGGCGTACGCCTGCTCGAGGACCTTTCTCGCGTCCTGGCCGCTGCGCGGTCGGGCGGTGACGGTCGCCAGGATCCCCCGGGGCATCGGGGCGAGCACCGGCGTGAAGGACAGGCTCGTCGCCCCCGTGGCCTGCTTGATCTCGGGCACGTGCTGGTGGCTGCCGACCTTGTACGGCGAGAGGTCGCCCATGACCTCGGTGCCCAGCAGGCCGGCCTTGGCGCTGCGCCCGGCGCCGCTGGTGCCGCTGGCCGCTACCGCTACAACATCGTCGGCATCGACGGCACCGTCCCGGACCAGCGGGGCCAGGGCGAGGGCGATCGCCGCGGCGTAGCAGCCCGTGCCTGCCACCCGGCGGCTGTCCGCGACCAGCGCCCGCTGTCCGGGCAGCTCGGGCAGGCCGTAGGTCCAGGCTCCGGCGTGCGGGCCCGCGTACCAGCGGTCCCAGTCGCGGGATTCGGCTAGCCGGTGATCGGCGCCGAGATCGATCACGGCGAGCCCGTCGGGCAGCCGGCGAGCCAGCGCGCCGGACTCGCCGTGCGGCAGGGCGAGGAAGACCACGTCGGCCTGCGCGAGCAGCTCCGGCGTGGTGGTCGAGAACGTGCGGCCGGCGAGCTGCGGCAGCTGCGGGTGCAGGTCGGTGACGGCCGAGCCGGCGCTGCTGCCGGCGCACACCGGGCCGAGCTCCAGGTCGGGGTGGGCAAGCAGCAGGCGCAGGAGCTCGCCGCCGGCGTACCCGCTCGCCCCGGCCACCGCCGCTGTCATCCCCATCTGTTCACCATACAGGATGCTGCATGAGTATGCAGGCAGCAAGCAGTCAGCGGCGCAGTGCAGCACCGGTGCGCCGGCTTGCTTCGGCGACCGCCGCGTCCCGGGTGGCAAGCACCTGCGAGTCGGTGAGTGTGCGGTCCGCGGCGCGCAGCCGGAGCGTAAAGGCGAGCGACCTGCGCCCCTCGCCGACCTGGGGTCCGGTGTAGACGTCGAACAGCCGCAGCGACTCCAGCAGCTCCCCCGCCCCGTCCCGCAGGGCCTGTTCGACCTGCCCGGCGAGCACCGCGTCGTCGACGACCAGCGCGACATCGACCGAGGACGGCGGGTAGGCCGACACCAGCGGCGCGGTCACCGGCCCGCGCGCCACCGCCGCGACCACGAGGGCATCCAGGTTCACCTCACCCGCGCAGGTCCGGGCCGGTAGGCCGAGCGCGGCGACCACCCGCGGGTGCAGCTCCCCGGCGTGCCCGACCACGACGTCGTCGAGCAGCAGGGCCGCGCACCGGCCCGGGTGGTACGGCTCGGTCGAGGCGCGGTCCACGGTTAGGTGCAGGCCGAGTACGCGGGCCAACGCGAGCAGCGGCTCGAGCACGTGCCCGACTTGTACTGGTCGCCCGGCCCGCTGGCCGGCCAGGGCAAGCCCGGCCAGGCACGGTTGGGCGGGCAGGGCGGCGTCCAGGCCGGCGATCTCTTGCTCGGTCGGCCGCTGGGAGGTCTTGGGGACCTGGTCCACCGGCGTGCCGGTCCCGCGAAAGACGGGCCCCGTCTCGAACAGCGCGACGTCGTGCAGTCCGCGTCCGACGTTGCGGGCCAGAGCAGAGAGCAGCCCGGGCAGCAGCGACGGCCGAAGCAGCGCCTCGGTCTCCGACAGGGGGTTGAGCAGCCGCGGCGGGGCGAGCGCGGTGAGCCCGAGCGAGGCGACCACCTCCGCTGCCACGAACGGCATGGTCACGACCTCGACGAGCCCGCTGCCGGCGAGGGCGCGCGAGGCCGTACGGCGCAGGCGCTGCTCGTCGGTCAGCCCGCGGCCGGCGGGCGCGCGCGGCAGTGTGACCGGCACGCTCTCGTAGCCCTCGAGTCGGACGATCTCCTCGATGAGCTCGGCAGCGCCGGTCAGGTCCGGACGCCACGGCGGCGGTGTGACGAGCAGGACCGCGTCGCCTTCGACCGTGCAGCCCACGTCGGCCAGCCGCCGGCGGACGACGTCGGGGGTGTAGTCACGGCCCGCGACGCGCCCGGGCTGGTCGACCGGCAGCCGCAGCTGTGGTCGCGGCCGCCGGTGGTCCACGTCGGTGACCGGTCCGGCGGTGGCGCCGCCGTACTTGACGAGCAGCCGGACCGCTGCCTCAGCGGCCGCGTCCGCCAGGTCCGGGTCGACGCCCCGCTCGTAGCGCTTGCTCGCCTCCGACGGCAGCTTGTGCCGCCGGGCGGTCCGGGCGACCGAGACGGGGTCGAAGCGCGCCGACTCCAGCAGCAGGTCGACCGTTGCTGCGCTGACCTCGGTCGCGGCGCCGCCCATGACCCCGGCCAGCGCGACAGCGCCGCTCTCGTCGGCGATGACGAGGTCGCCGGTGTCCAGCGCGCGGTCCTGCCCGTCGAGGGTGATGAGACGCTCCTCCGCACTGGCCCGGCGTACGACGATCGGGCCCTGGAGTCCGGCCAGGTCGAAGGCGTGCAGCGGTTGGCCGAGCTCGAACATCACGTGGTTGGTGACGTCGACGGCCAGCGAGATCGACCGCATGCCGGCCAGGACCAGGCGACGCTGCAGCCAGGCCGGCGAGGCCGCGGCCGGGTCGAGCCTGGTAACGGTGCGGGCGACGTAGCGGTCGCAGCCCGGGTCATCGAGCCGCACGTCGTACCCGCCGCCGGCGACCGGGACCTCGACCGCTGCAGGATCGATGAGCACCAGGCCGAACGCGGTCGCTGCCTCGCGCGCGACGCCGCGTAAGGACAGCGTGTAGCCGCGGTCCGGCGTCACCGCGATGTCCAGGACCTCATCGCGCAGGCCCAGCAACTCGACGACATCGGCGCCGAGCCGGCTGTCCGGTGGCAGGACGAAGATGCCGTCCGCGTCGTCGGCGACCCCGAGCTCGGCGGTGCTGCAGATCATCCCGTCCGAGGTGTGGCCGTAGGTGCTGCGCGTCGCGATGGCGAAGCCTCCGGGCAGCACGGCGCCGGGCAGCGCGAAGGCGACCCGATCCCCCGCGGCGAAGTTCACCGCGCCGCACACCACCTCATGTGTCCGGCTGCCGACATCGACGTGGCAGTATCGGATCGCCTTCTTGAACCCCGTCAGCTCCTCGACGTCGAGGACCTCACCGACCACGACCGCGCTGATGTCGTCGCCGACCCGGTGGACCTGCTCGACCTCCAGGCCGGCTCGGACCAGGGCCTCGGCAATGTCGTCCGCGGCAGCGGTGAGGCCGGGGACATGGCTGCGCAACCACGACACGGGCACGCGCACGTCAGGCCTCCACACCGAAGGGGACCGTGAAGCGCTGGTCCCCCTCGTACAGGTCTCGGATGTCGGTGATGCCGTGGCGGAACATCAGGGTGCGGTCCAGGCCGATGCCGAAGGCGAACCCGCTGTAGCGCTCCGGGTCGACCCCGCAGGCCACCAGCACCGCAGGGTTGACCATCCCGCAGCCGCCGACCTCGATCCAGCCTTCGTCCGAGCACACCCGGCACGGCTGGCGGGCGCTGTCGCCGCGGCAGTGGAAGCACTGCAGGTCCAGCTCGGCGCTGGGTTCGGTGAACGGGAAGTACGACGGGCGCAGCCGGGTCCGCAGGCCGTCGCCGAACAGCGCCGAGGCGTACGCGTCCAGCGTCCCCCGCAAGTGGGCCATCGTGATGCCCTCGTCCACGCACAGGCCCTCGACCTGGGCGAACACCGGTGAGTGGGTGGCGTCCAGCGCGTCGTTGCGGAACACCCGCCCCGGCGCGACGACGTAGCACGGCAGGCCGCGCGCGAGCAGCGAGCGGATCTGCACCGGGCTCGTCTGGGTCCGCAGCACCACGCCGGAGCCTTCCGGCGCGAGCCACAGCGTGTCCTGCAGCTCGCGGGCCGGGTGGTCCGGCGGCACGTTCAGCGCGTCGAAGTTGAACCACTCGTGCTCGACCTCCGGGCCCTCGGCCAGCTCCCAGCCCATCGCGATGAACACATCCGCGACCCGCTCCTGCAACGTCGTCAACGGGTGCCGCGCACCGACCGGCAGCAGGCCCGGCAGCAAGGTGACATCGACCGCTTCGGTCACCAGGACCCGCTCGTCCCGCTCAGCCTCGAGCTGAGCCCGCCGCTCGTCGTACGCCCCCGTCAGGGCCGCTGACACGGCGTTGAGTCGCTGACCGGCATCCTTCCTGGCCTGCGGCGGCAGGGCGCCGATCTCGCGCCGGGCGAGCGCGAGGCGCGAGCGATCGCCGAGATGCGTGGTGCGCGCCGCAGCGAGTTCGGCGAGGTCGGCAGCGCAGGGGAAGGCCTGCTCTGCCTCGACCTGTGTGCGCGCGAGTTCGGGGGCCGTCAGCAGGGAGACCTGGACGGGGTCGTAGTCGGGGCCGGGCACAGCAAAACTCCCTTCCGGGCGTCGCTCCAACGAAGTTGCCCCAGTCTCCCAGAGCCGGCAACTGCCTTACTGCGGGTACGGCGGCGAGCCGGCCGGCAGCACCACCCGAAAGCGGGCTCCGCCACCCGCAGCCCGGCCGACCTGCACGGTCCCGGCGTGTGCCTCCACGAGACCCTTGACGATGTAGAGGCCCAGGCCGGTCCCGCCCCGCCGGTCCGAGCCACGCCAGAACCGCGTGAACACCCGCTTCGCCGCCTGCTCGGGGACCCCCTCGCCCTCGTCCTCGACGAGGATCTGGCTCCCGGCGCCAGCCGGCTCGACGGTGATCGTGATCGTTCCCGCACCGTGTCGAAGGGCATTCTCGACCAGGTTGCCGACCACCTGGTCGATCTTGTCGGGGTCCGCCCAGGTCTCCGGCAACTGGCCGCGCAGCAGCACCCGGAAGCGGTCCTCCGGCTCCCCGGACGCGACAGCCCCCGCTACGGCCCGGCGCACGGCCCGTCCGAGGTCCACCACCTGGCGGCGCATCTCGAGCCGGCCCGCGTCGATCCGGCTGACGTCGAGCAGGTCGGTGAGCAGCCGGGTCACCCGGTCGGCGTCGGCGTTCACGGTCGTGAGCATCAGCTTCTTCTGCTCGTCGCTGAACCGGTCCCAACGGGCGAGCAGGGTGGCGGTGAAGCCCTTGACACTGGTCAGCGGCGAGCGGAGCTCGTGGGCGACGGTCGAGACCAGGTCGGCGCGGCTGCGTTCGAGGCGCTCGCGCGCCCGGTCGTCGCGCAGCGAGACCACCAGGCGCTGCAGCCGCCGATCATCATCACGCACGAAGGCCGCGGTGACGAGCAGCTCGCGGCCGGTACGGAGCTGCAGCCGTCGCTCGGGCTGGCGGGTACGGCTGTCCAAGCCAGTGAACGGATCGGTACACGCCCACCAGTCGCGGCCCTGCTCATCGACGAGCGGCAGGACATCGGCCAGCTGGCGACCCACAACGACGTCCGGGGTGACCGACAGCAGGCGCCCGGCGGCGGGGTTGAGCAGCACCACCGTGCCGCTTGCATCGGCGACCAGGACACCGTCGGGCAGCTCGTCGTACGCCGACTTGTCCTGACTCACCCCGTGCGCCTTCCCGCTCGTGGGCGGTCACTGTACGTGGCGGTGCTCCCGCGCCGACGCGTAGAGGCAGACCGCGGCTGCCGCGGCCAGGTTCAGCGACTCCGCCCGCCCGTGCAGCGGGATCCGCACCTGCCGGTCGGCCGCGGCGAGCGCCGCTGTCGAAAGGCCCTGCGCCTCGGTACCGAACAACCACGCAGTCGGCGCAGCGAGCACACCGCCGTCGAGCAGGTCGTCAAGGTCGTCGCGGCTCGAGCCGCTGGTCGCCAGGACCTGCAGTCCCGCCGTGCGCAGGGCCGGCAGGGCCTGGGCCAGCGGTACCCCATGGACCACCGGCAGGTGCCAGAGGCTGCCCGCGCTTGCCCGCACGCATTTGGCGTTGTGCGGGTCCACGCTGCTGCCGGTCAGGAGCACCGCGTCCGCGCCGGCCGCGTCCGCCGTACGAAGGACGGTCCCCGCGTTGCCCGGATCGGCGACCTCGTGCAGGACCGCGACGAGCCGCGGCCGGCCGGCGAGCGCGGCGGTGAGCTCGACGTCGAGCAGCTCGGCCGTTCCCAGCACCCCCTGCGGAGTCACCGTGCCGGCCATGGCGCCCAGGACGGCATCGGTGACGAGGGTGACCGGCACGTCGGCCTGCGCGGCCAGCGCAGCGAGCTCCTCATGCCCTCCCGTGAGGAACAGCTCGCGCAGCCCGCCGGCGTCGAGCGCCTCGCGCACAGCCTGGGGCCCCTCCACGACGAACCGGCGCTCTGCCACACGGGCCGAGCGCCGGTCGAGTCGTCGTACGGCCTGGACCCGTGGTGACCGGGTCGAGGTCAGCCGCTCGGTCAGGCGGCCGGGGCAGCGTTGACGTCGGTAGGCAGCGCGGCGCGGGCGACGCCGACGAGAGCGGCGAAGGCCGGCGCGTCGGTGACCGCCAGGTCGGCGAGCACCTTGCGGTCGACCTCGACGCCGGCCAGTCCCAGACCCTGGATGAAGCGGTTGTAGGTCATGCCGTTGAGCCGGGCGGCGGCGTTGATGCGGGTGATCCACAGCTGCCGGAAGTCGCCCTTGCGCTTCTTGCGGTCGCGGTATTCATAGGTGGCCGAATGGAGCAGCTGCTCCTTGGCCTTGCGGTAGAGCCGGCTGCGCTGGCCGCGGTACCCGCTGGCCTTCTCGAGCACCTCACGACGCTTCTTCTGGGCGTTGACGGCCCTCTTGACACGTGCCACGTCTGCACCTGTTCCTGTCGGGTCGGGTCCGGCCGGGGCTGGCCGTACCGGTTCTGGTCGGACGTACGCAAAGGGTCGGCTAGAGGCCGAGCAGCTTCTTGATCTTCCTGGAGTCGGACGGCGCGACCTCGGTCGTCCCGGTCAGGCGGCGGGTCAGCTTACTGGGCTTGCGCTCCAGCATGTGCCGCTTGCCGGCGTGCTGACGCAGCAGCTTGCCGCTGCCGGTCACCTTGATGCGCTTCTTGGCGCCGCTGTGCGTCTTCTGCTTGGGCATCGGGGGTCGCTCTCTACTCGGTCGGGCTGTCGGTGGCGCCGGCGGTCTGGATCCCGCCCTGCCCAGTGGCCACGGCCGGTGCCTCGGTCCGGGGGGGCCGGGTGTCGGCGGCGGCCTTCTTGAGGTCGGCGGCGTTCTTGTGCGGGGCCAGCACCATGATCATGTTGCGTCCGTCCTGCTTGGGCGCCGCCTCGACGAAGCCCAGGTCCTCGACGTCGGCGCCGAGGCGCTGCAGCAGGCGGAAGCCGAGCTCGGGCCGGGACTGCTCACGACCGCGGAACATAATTGTGATCTTGACCTTGTCGCCCTGCTTCAGGAAGCGGACGACGTGCCCCTTCTTGGTCTCGTAGTCGTGCGGGTCGATCTTCGGGCGGAGCTTCATCTCCTTGATGACCGTGAGCACCTGGTTCTTGCGGCTCTCTCGGGCCTTCTGTGCGGTTTCGTACTTGAACTTGCCGTAGTCCATGAGCTTGCAGACCGGTGGCCGCGCCATCGGGGCGACCTCGACCAGGTCCAGGTCGCTGTCCTGCGCGAGGCGCAGGGCCTCATTGATGGCGACGATGCCGACCTGCTCGCCGGCGGGGCCGACCAGGCGCACCTCGGGGACGCGGATCCGGTCGTTGATGCGGGGTTCAGCGCTGATGCTGCCTCCAAGTAGTGGGTGAGGAACCGCGACCGGGGCCTGGTGCACAACGCACATGGGCCCCGCGCGAAGCGCAGGGCCCACCACGGCCCCGCCGAAAGGCGGGGTACCGACGCAGCCGCGCTGCAGGCAGCGGACCGAGTCAACCGGACCCGGCTGTCGCGAGACGGCGCGGGTGGGAGGTGGGAACCTCCGCTTGCACGACCCCTGCCGGGGCAGAGGTCGGGTCGCGCCTGCGAGGCTACCAGGATGCCCAGCCCGCCAGCGACCCCCGGCGAGGACCCCGTGCAGCTCACCCGCGATCTCGCGGACGTGCCGGCCGCGGAGGTCATCGCCGCGACGGCCGTACACCTGATGAGCGCAGCGGCAGTCAAGTGCGGCCTGACCGAGCAGGGCGAGGCCACCCTCGACCTGGACGAGGCCCGCAAGCTCATCACGGCGCTGGCCGGTCTGGTCACCGCCGCGCGACCAGACCTCGGCGTGCACGCCGCTGCGCTACGCGACGGGCTGCAAGCGCTGCAGCAGGCGTTCCGGGAGGCCTCGCCCTACCCGGACGAGCCGGGCGAAGGTCCCGGGGAGCAGACCATCGGCCGCCCGACCGGTCCCTAGCCGGCCGCCCGCGCTGGCAGCACCCGCTCCCCCGGACCGTCGGCCGCCACGACGGCCAGGTCGAGGCCCTCGCTGGGCAGCGCCCGGCCGAGCCGAGCCGCGATCCGGCCCGCCAGGGCGGCCAGGACGGCCGGTTCGAGTGGGCGATCCGGAACGACCCCCAGCACCGGCCCGTCCGGGCCCTCGAGCAGGCGCGCCTCCAGCAGCAGCGGCTCCCCGTGCAGGGCGGTGCGCAGCGCGGCGATTAACGCCGGGTCGGCCGGGCCTGGCGGCGGCCGAAGCTCCCGCGTCGTACGGCGGGCGGCCAGGGCAGTACCGGAGACCGGCACCCAACCCCGGGCCAGGGCGCCGAGCTCGGAGCTGGACAGCGCGACGGCAGCGCCGGCCGGGTCCACCAGCACGGCCTCGGCGCCCTCGTCGACGGCGGCAGCGCAGGCCTGTGAGCCGGACAGCGGTACGGGCCGCAGGTCCAGGCGCCAACGTCGAAGCGAGGCCAGGTCCGGGAAGACCGGCAGCGCGCGGGCACCTCCGGCGGCTTCGAGCAGGACGACGGCGACGCGTGCGCCCGACTCCGCCCGCAGCCCGGTCGTCGGCGCCGGCTCCCGGCCGGTCGCGTCCGCGGTCACCGCGCAGAACACCCGCGCGTCGGCGAGGGCCGCGAGCACCTCGGCGCGGGCGAGAGGTGTGCCCGCACCGGCCCCCAGTGCTGCTGCCAGCCGAGGGTCTGGTCCGCCGTCGTCGGGTCGGGTACCGCGCTCGGTCACGGCTGGCCCCGCGACTGCCGCAGCAACGCGCGCAGGGCCAGGACCCCGTCGACGGCCCGCGCCCGGTCGTTGGCCTGCAGGGCCAGCAGGGCGACGGTCTCGTCGTCCTGGAGCTCCAGCTGGGCCCAGGGCGCGCCGTCGTCGAGCCGCACCGCAACCACGACCGCCCAGGGGAAGAAGCGCTCGCCAAAGGGGTTGCGCACCCAGATGCCCTGCTCGCCGCCCCGTACGCGGGCACGGGTGAGGAGCAACACCGCCACCGCTAGCAACAGGCCGAGACCGAAGAAGGCGATCTGGTCCGGCGGCCCGAACTGCTGCCCACCGCTGGCACCGCGCGGCAGCAGCAGCGCAAGGACGCCGAACACCGCGACGACCAGCCCCGCGACGCCACGGCAGACCAGCGCCAGCCGGCGGGGCCGCACCTCGACGGTGTCGGTCACCGGCGCCGTCCCGCTCCGCTGACGGCAACCGCAACGAGGGTCAGCACTGCGCCCACGACCGTCGCCGTGGCGACGCCGTGGCCGTGTTCGGGCAGGAAAGCGTCCAGCAGCACCGCGCCGACGAGCTGGCCGGCGGTGGTGGCGAGCCCAAGCCGCAGGACGCCCAGGGGGCGCACCACGACGGCTGCGATCCCGACGAAGGTCGCACCGAGCAACCCGCCGCTGTAGAGGTACCACTCGGAAAGGCCCGGCCAGCGCGCCACGTGCACCCCGACCAGCGCGGCCCGCAGCAGCAGCCCGGCGAGCAGAGCAGTCGTACCGATGACGAAGTTGACCAGGGTCGCAACGGCCGCGTCGCCGGTGGCGTGCCGCACCCGGCCGTTCAGGGCCTGCTGCAGGCTCACCATCAGCCCTGCGGCGACCACCAGCACCAGCAGCAGCGGGCTCGCGGCCTTGGCCGCCTTGCCGGCCACGCTGACGACGATCGCGACAAGACACAGCAGGGCCCCGGCGAGCCGCGGGGCGGTGAGGGGGCGCCGACCTCCGGGTCCGAGCCCGACGCCGTCGACCGCCAGGCCGCCGGCGGTCTGGCCGCCGACGATGGCGACAGTCAGCAGCGCGACGCCGATGACCGGCGCCGCCGCCGCGCTCACCGCCACCAGGCTGGCGCCGCCCAGGCCGCCGAGCCGGCTCCACCAGGGGACGGTGCGTACGAGCGGCGCCGCCGCCCGGGACGCGCGCCGGGCCAGGACGACCGCACTGATCGCGACCAGCCCGGTGCCGAAGGAAACCAGCGCGGCGACCACGGCGTCCCCGAGGGCGTCGTCGAGGCCGCCGTTGACGCGCAGCTGGACGGCGACGAGCGCACCGGCGCCGACCGCGACGGCCACGGTCGCCACGGTCCCCGGGGCTGGCGGCGAGCCCCCTGCCGCCGGCCCGGGTCGCAGGGGTCGCGGAACCTGCTGCGCGCGTTCGATGTCCGGCTGGGCCACTACTCGACAATCTTGGAGATCGGCAGCTCGAGGATGTCGCGGGCGCCGGCCGCCTTGAGGGCAGGGATGAGCGTGTTGACCCCCTTCTTGGGCACCACGGTCTCCAACGCCCGCATCTGGCCGTCCGCCAGCGCCATCACGGTCGGGGAACTCATCGCCGGCAGGACCGCGAGGACCCCGTCCAGCCCGTCCGCGGCGACGTTGAGCTTGAGCAGCACATGACCCCGGGCCCGCAGTGCGCCCTGTACCAGCACCACGAGATCCTCCATGGCTGCCCGCTTCACCGGATCGGCGTACGCGTCGCGGTTGGCGATCAGCTCCGTGCGGCTGGTCAGCAGGGTGGCGATCACCTTCAGGCCGGCCTTGCGCAGACTCGAACCGGTCTCGGTGAGATCCACGATGGCATCGACGATGTCCGGGATCTTCGCCTCGGTCGCCCCGTGGCTGGTGAAGACCCGGGCCTTGACCCCGTGCTCGGCCAGGAAGCGCCGGGTCGTGTCGGGCATCTCGGTCGAGATCCGTACGCCGTCGGGCAGGTCCGCCGCGGACTGCCACGGGGACTCCCTAGGGACCGCGAGCACGACGCTGACCACCGCCTCGCCGGCCCGGCCCCCGCCGATCTCCCCCAGGCTCATCACGTCGGCACCGGTCTCGGTGATCCAGTCCCGACCGCTGATCCCGAGGTCGAAGATCCCCTGCTCCACGTAGGTCGGGATCTCCTGCGGGCGCAGGAAGCGCACCCGGTCGATGCGGGGGTCATCGACCCGTGCGTGGTAGTCACGGTCGGACCCGCGTACGACGGCGAGGTCCGCGGCGCTGAACAGCTCCAGGACCTGCTTCTCCAGGCTGCCCTTGGGCAGGACGACGGCGAGCACGATGGGCCTCTCAGTTCCCCAGGCGGAGGCCGCGCAGGACCTTGGCGGTGTCGAGGGCGGCCAGGACTGCCTGGCGGCCCTTGTCCTCGGACGAGCCCGGAAGGCCGACCCGGTCGAGCGCCTGCTGCTCGGTCTCCACCGTCAGCACACCGTTGCCGATGGGCGTGCGGGCGTCCAGGGACACGCGCGTCAGACCGTAGGTGACGGCGTCGCAGACGTACTCGAAGTGAGGCGTGCCGCCGCGGATGACGACGCCGAGGGCAACGACCGCGTCGTGGGTGGCGGCGAGCGCCTGCACCACCACCGGGAGCTCCACCGCACCGGCCACGCGTACGACGGTGGGCTCGGCCACCGCGCATTCGGCGGCTGCACGCAGGGCGCCCTCCAGCAGGGCGGTCGTGATCACCTCGTGCCAGCGGGTGGCCACGATGGCAAGCGTGCAGCCCTTGGCGGAGAAGGCGACCGCGCCCGGCGCACCCTCGCCGCTCACCCGGCCTCCGTCGGCTGAGCGAGGTCGGCGGCCGCCTCGGTGGCCTCGTCCTCGAAGGCCGCCAGTCCGGGCAGGTCGTGGCCCATCCGGTCGCGCTTGGTCTTGAGGTAGCGCAGATTCTCCGGCGTGGCGAGCGTGGGCAGCGGCACCCGGCCGACGATCTCCAGCCCGTAGCCCTCCAGGCCGGCCCGCTTGGCCGGGTTGTTACTCAGCAGCCGCATGGTGCGGATGCCGAGGTCGACCAGGATCTGGGCGCCGGTGCCGTAGTCGCGGGCGTCGGCCGGCAGCCCCAGCTCGAGGTTGGCGTCCAGGGTGTCGGAGCCGGCGTCCTGCAGCTGGTAGGCCTGCAGCTTGTGCATCAGGCCGATCCCCCGGCCCTCGTGCCCGCGTACGTAGAGCACGACGCCGCGGCCCTCGCGGGCCACCGCGGCCATGGCGGCGTCGAGCTGCGGTCCGCAGTCGCACCGCCGCGATCCCAGGACGTCGCCGGTCAGGCACTCGCTGTGCACGCGTACCAGCACATCCCGGCCGTCCCCGAGCTCGCCCCGGACCAGGGCCACGTGGTCGGTGCCGTCGAGCAGCGACTCGTAGCCCACCGCCGTGAACTCGCCGTGCACCGTGGGCAGCTTGGCCTCGGCGACCTTGACGACCTGGGACTCGGTGCGCCGGCGGAACGCCACCAGGTCGGCGATCGAGATCAGCGCGAGGCCGTGCTCGTCGCAGAACGCGCGGAGCTCCGGCAGGCGGGCCATGTCGCCCTCGTCCTTCTGGCTGACGATCTCGCAGAGCACGCCCGCGGGCTGCAGACCGGCCAGCCGGGCCAGGTCGACCGCCGCTTCGGTGTGGCCGGTGCGCCGCAGCACGCCGCCCGGCTTGGCCCGTAGCGGCACGATGTGGCCGGGCCGGGTGAAGTCGGTCGCGTCCGACGCCGGGTCGGCCAGCAGCCGCATCGTCATCGCCCGGTCGGTGGCCGAGATCCCCGTGCTGACGCCTACCCTCGCGTCGACAGTCACGGTGTACGCCGTACCACGCTTGTCCTGGTTGATGCGGTGCATCGGCGGAAGGTCCAGGCGGTCGCAGTCGTCCTCGGTGAGGGGAACGCAGATGTAGCCGCTGCTGTACCGGACCATGAACGACACCAGCTCCGGAGTCGCCATCTCGGCGGCGAAGATGAGATCGCCCTCGTTCTCGCGGTCCTCGTCGTCCACCACGACGACCGCTCTGCCGGCCGCGATGTCGGCGATCGCGCGCTCGACGGTGTCGAGAACGGTTACTGGGGCTCCTTCGGGGGCGAGGCTCATGACCTGGCGGCCAGCAGCTTCTCGACGTACTTGGCGGTGATGTCGACCTCCAGGTTGACGGGGTCGCCGACGCCCTTGTGACCGAGGGTGGTCAGGCCGAGCGTGGTGGGGATCAGGCTCACCTCGAGCCAGCCGGGCGCGGTGTCGGCCACGGTCAGCGAGATGCCGTCGACAGTGATCGAGCCCTTCTGGACGACGTAGCGGTCGAGGTCGGCAGGCAGTGACAGGCGTACGACAGTCCAGTGCTCATCGGCGGTGACGGAGAGGATCTCGGCGGTGCCGTCGACGTGGCCCTGCACGACGTGGCCGCCGAGGCGGTCCTGCATCCGGACCGCCCGCTCGAGGTTGACCGGGCTGCCAAGGCTCATGGCCCCAAGACTGCTGTTGTCCAGAGTGATCTTCATGACGTCTGCGGTGAACGCTCCGTCGGCGCTCTCGACCACGGTCAGGCAGACGCCGTTCACCGAGATCGAGTCGCCGTGCCGGACGTCACCGGTCACGAGCGGCCCGAGGACGGTGATCCGGGCGGCGCCCGGCAGGTCCTGCCAGGCACTCACCTGTCCGAGCTCTTCGACGATGCCGGTGAACATCAGGCCCTCCGAAGGGTCAGTCGTAGGTCATCGCCGAAGCGGGCGACCTCGTGGAGTCGCAACCGGACGGCGTCGGTGATCGTTCCCACGCCGATGTCGGACAGGGCGGGCGGTCCGTCACCGAGCAACGCCGGGGCGAGGTAGGCCACGACCCGATCGACCAGGCCGGCCTGCACGAACGCTGCCGCAACGGTCGGCCCGCCCTCGAGCAGGACGGCGACGACGTCGCGCTGGGCGAGCTCGCCCAGCACCTCGTCCGGGGTGCCCGACAGAACCAGCGCCGGGTGCACCCGGGCGTCGGCCGGAGTGCGGGCGCTGCGGTCGAGCACGACCCGCAGGGGTTGGGGGCCTCGCGGCGGACGGACCGTGAGCTCGGGGTCGTCGGCCAGCACCGTGCCTACGCCCACCACGACGGCGTCGCTGTCGGCGCGCAGCCGGTGTACGTCCGCGCGGGCCGCCTCGCCGGTGATCCAGCGCGAGGTGCCGTCGGCGGCGGCCGACCGGCCGTCGAGGGTCGCGGCGTACTTCCAGGTGACGAAGGGACGGCCGGTGCGCTGCCGGTGCAGCCAGGCCTCGGTCGGGTCCGGCCCGTCCGGCGACTGGTGGGTCACCTCGACGCCTGCGGCTCGCAGCAGCTCGGTGCCCCCGCCGGCGACACCGGTCGGGTCCTCGTGGCCGACCACGACCCGCCGGATCCCGGCCTCGACGATCGCCAGCGCGCACGGGCCGGTACGCCCGGTGTGCGCGCAGGGCTCGAGCGTGGTCACGACGGTGCCGCCGTAGCCCCGGACACCTGCCTGGTCCAGGGCCACCCGCTCGGCGTGCGGCCCGCCCGGAGGCTGAGTGGCACCCTCCCCCACCACCGCACCGTGCTGGTCGAGCACGACCGCGCCGACCGGCGGGTTGGGGCTCGTACTGCCGAGCACCGGCCAGGACAACTCCACGGCACGCCGCATCGCCTGGGTGTCGTCCACCGTCGGCCCTTCCCGCTCAGGGCACTCCGGGGACACGGACCGGTGTCAGCACAACGCTGCACCCGCCCGCGCGCTGCCTCTCCTCCGGACTCTCACCGTCGGTCCCGGAGTTCCACCGGGTCCACCGCCGGCTGGCTGCCGGCGGGTCGCGGACTGTCACCGCCGGTTCGGAATTGCACCGACCCCGGAGCGCGCGTGACTGTCGAGGTCAGCGTACTGCTGCGTCCGGGCGGGCTGCCGTACGGGACCTGGTCGGGTGCCCTGCGACTCGGGCTGCAGGGGCGCCGCGGCGCTCAGGCTCCACGGGAGATCCCCCGCACGCTGGTGCTGGGGAGCTGCTGAAGATCTTGCAGGTCAGGCCGGCAGGGCGCCGAGCCTGGCCTGGGCTGCCAGGGCGCGCGCCCGCAGAGCGTCCACGGCTGCGGACGGGTCGGCCGCCCCGTACACGGCTGAACCGGCGACGAACAGGTCCGCGCCGGCCTCGGCGCAGCGCTCAATCGTCTCGGCGCTCACGCCACCATCGACCTGCAACCACACGTCCGCGTCGCCGATCGCTTGCCGGCAACGGCGGAGCTTGGGCAGTACGACGTCAAGGAAGCTCTGGCCGCCGAAGCCGGGTTCGACGGTCATGACCAGCAGCAGGTCGAGCTCGGGCAGCAGGTCGACGAACGGCTCGACCGGCGTGGCGGGCTTGAGCGCCATTCCTGCCCGCGCACCATGGCTGCGAAGAACCCGGGCCAGGCGAACCGGGGCCGCCGCTGCCTCGGCGTGGAAAGTGACGCTGCCGGCGCCGACCTCGGCGTAGGCCGGCGCCCAGCGGTCGGGGTCCTCGATCATCAGATGGCAGTCGACCGGGGTGCTCGTGGCGCGCAGCAGGCTCTCCACGACCGGCAGGCCGAGGGTGAGGTTCGGGACGAAGTGGTTGTCCATGACATCGACGTGCAACCAGTCGGCGGTCGCCTCGACCCGGGCGGCCTCCTCGGCGAGCCGAGCGAAGTTCGCCGACAGGATGCTGGGGCAGATCTGGGGATGCCGGGGCACGAGCGCGAGCCTAGGTCGTACCGCTCCCGCGTTGCTCAGCTCATCCGGCGGCGCAGCAACGAGAAGGACATCGCGTCCGTACCGTGCCGGTGCGGCCACAGCTGCACGCCCGGGCCGTCGCCCAGCGCGGGCACATCGGGAAACAGCGGCCGCGCGTCGAGTTGCTCGAGTTCGGGGTGCCGGCGCAGCACGTCCAGGACGGGGACAACCGCCTCGGCCAGGTGCGGGGAGCAGGTGACGTAGGCGAGCACGCCGCCCGGCCGGAGCAGCCGCACGCCGCTGTCGAGCAGCTCGCCCTGCAGCCGGGTGAGCGGCGGCAGGTCGGAGGGCTGCCGCCGCCAGCGGGCCTCGGGTCTCCTTCGCAGGGCGCCCAGTCCCGAGCACGGGGCGTCGAGCAGCACCCGGTCGGCACTGCCGTCGGCGAGCGGGGGTCGGCGGGCGTCTGCGGTCGCGACGCTAGTGACCCCACTACGGCGGACCAGCGCGGCGCGGTGCGGTTGCAGCTCCAGGGCGAGCAGGTGCGCGCCGCGCTCGGCGCAGACGGCCTGCAGCAGCGCGGCCTTTCCGCCCGGGCCCGAGCAGAGGTCGACCCACGTACGGTCCGGACCGGAGAGCGGCGCCGCCGCCAGGGCCAGCGCGACTAGTTGGCTGCCCTCGTCCTGCACGCCGGCGCGCCCGTTGCGTACCTCGGGCAGCGTGCCGGGATCACCCTCGGACAGGCGGACCGCGTACGGCGAGTAGGGCCCGGGCGTCCCGCCGCTGGTGCGCGCGAGCACGTCACGCTCGACGCGCCGGGCCACCAGATGCACCTCGGGCCGGGCGTCGTCGGCGAGCAGGGCGGCGCGCGCCTCGTCGAGGTTGCCGTGCAGGGCATCCCGGAAGGCCTGGGCGATCCAGCGCGGATGGCTCGTGGCCAGCGCCACCTGGTCGACCGGGTCCTTGTCCTCGCCGAGCTCGGCGACCCAGGCGTCGAGGTCGCGGGCCGCGACCTTGCGCAGTACGGCGTTGGTGAAGGCGGCAGGACCGGCGCTGAGCACCCGCCGGGCGAGGTCAACCGTCGCGGACACGGCAGCGTGCGGCGGGATGCGGGTCCGCAGCACCTGGTAGGCACCCAGCCGGAGCACGTCCAGCACAGGTGGGTCGACCTGGACGAGCGGCCGGTCGACGCAGGCCTGCAGCACCACGTCGAGCTGGCCCTGCGCGCGCAGCGTGCCGTAAGCCAGTTCGGTGGCCAAGGCCGCGTCCCGGCCGGACAGTCGGCGCTTACGTAGCAGACCGGGCAGCACCAGGTTTGCGTACGCCTCGCGCTCCCGGACCGCGGTGAGCACGTCGTACGCGGTACGCCGGGTGGGGTCGCTCTTGGGCGCGCGCAGCTGGGGGCGGCTGGGTGTGCGCGGTGTGCCGCCGGGCGCGCGGGCGTCCGACGAGCTCACGTGAAGGACTCCCCCGGCGCAAGGCGCAGGCCCCGCAGCCAGTCGGCGGCGGCCATGGCGCCGCGGCCCTCCGGGCGGACCTCGCCGAGGCGCACGGCGGTGGTGGCGGTGCCGACCAGGTCGCCGGCGAGCTCGCCCGGGGCCAGCTGATGCTCGGCAGGCGCCGGCTGATGCCCCGCCGGTGCCGGCTGGCGCTCGACGGGAGTGAGGGGGCCGAGCTTGACCCGCTTGCCGCGCAGCGTGGTCCAGGCACCCGGAGCAGGTGTGCAGGCCCGGACGAGGCGATCCACCCGGAAGGCGGGCGCCGACCAGTCGACGTGGGCGTCGGCCACAGTGATCTTCGGGGCGAGGCTGATCCCTTCCGTCGGCTGGGCAACGGCCGCGATCCGGCCCTCGGCAAGCGCGTCGAGGGTGGCTACGAGCAGGGTGGACCCGGCCACCGACAGCCGTTCGAGCAGGTCGCCACTGGTGTCGCCGGGCTGCACCTGCTCGGTGAGCGTGCCGAACACCGGGCCCGTGTCCATGCCCTGCTCGAGCAGGAAGGTGGTCGCGCCGGTGACTTCGTCTCCCGCAAGGACCGCGTGTTGCACCGGTGCGGCCCCGCGCCACGCCGGCAGCAATGAGAAGTGCAGATTGACCCAGCCCAGGCGCGGTATCTCCAGCGCGGCGCGGGGCAGCAGCGCGCCGTACGCCACGACCGGGCAGCAGTCCGGGGCGAGCTCGGTGAGCTGGGCCAGGAAGGCGGGATCGCCCGGGTGGTCCGGGATGAGGACCGGTACGCCGGCCGCGTCCGCGTACTTCGCCACCGGGCTCCGCCGCAGGGCCCGGCCGCGGCCCGCCGGTGCGTCGGGGCGCGTGACGACGGCCAGGACGTCGTGCCGGCTCGTGAGCAACGCGGCCAGGCTCGGGACCGCTGGCGCTGGGGTCCCAGCGAACACGAGCCTCAGCGCGCGCGCCCGAACAGCGGGTGCGGGCTTGCCTTGACGACCGGTACCGGCTGCTGCGACCACGCGGCCTCGCGTACCGCCTTGAGCGCGGCCTTCTTGGTCTCCGGGTCCAACCGGTCGACGAACAAGATGCCGTCGAGGTGGTCGACCTCGTGCTGCACGCAGCGGGCCAGCATCTCGGTGCCGTCCACCGACACGGGATCGCCGTGCACGTTCTGGCCGTGCGCGACAACGTGGGCCTTGCGCCGACAGTCGAAGCTCAAGCCCGGCAGGGACAGGCACCCCTCCTCGCCGTCCATCTCCTCGGCACCCGGGAAGTGCAGCACCGGGTTGACGAGGTGGCCGAGCACGTCATCGACGGAGTAGGTGAAGACCCGCAGCCCGACTCCGATCTGCGGGGCGGCCAGGCCGACGCCGGGCGCCTCGACCATCGTGTCGGCGAGGTCCTTGACGAGCGTGCGCAGCTCCTTGTCGAAGGTGGTGACCTCCGCTGCCGGCGTACGCAGGACGGGGTCGCCCATGAGGCGGATCGCGCGGGTCGACACCGGGCCATCGTAGTCGTCGCGGGCGACGTCGCCGTTGGGCATCCGGTGCGCGGCCGCGGTCGCCGTGGCCGGAAGTCAGGCGAGCGCCCGAGGGTCCAGCTCGACCCGGACCGGCTCGGCCTTGCGCGCGCTGCGCACCGCCACTGCCGCCTTCAGGGCGGCGGCCAGCTCCGGGCCGCGCGGGCGGGGCACGCGCAGCAGGGCGCGTACGCCATCGCCGGCCGGCACGGAGCCGAGCAGCTCGCCGACCTCGAGCGCAGCCACCAGCTCGGCGACCGCCGGTGCGGCGCCGGTGACGGTGGCCATCCTGGTGGCCGGCGGGAAGCCGAGCTCGACCCGGTCGGCGAGCTCGCGCTGGGCGGCGCCGGCGGGGTCCCAGCGGGTCAGCACCTGCACCGCCGGCAAGCCCCGGTCGGCCACGACCACGACCCGGCCGCCCTGCTGGGCCGGACGGGCCAGCGCGGCCGCAGCAAACCAGCGGCGCAGCGCCTCCTCCCCCGCCCGCAGATCGGCGCGGCCGAGCATCGCCCAGCCGTCCAGGAGCAGGACCGCGGCGTACCCGGTCGGGGCGACCGGTTCGGCGCCCGGGGTCGCCACGACCAGCGCCGGCCCCTCGTCGATCGTCGCGAGGACCTCATCGCGTCCGCTGGTCCGCACGGCGACGCCGGGAAACGCCCGGCCGAGCTCCTCCGCGGTACGACCGGCTCCGACGACCGTCGCCCGCATCGCCGATCCCTCGCAGAGCGGGCACCGCCAGCCCGTGGCGACGTGACCGCACCAGCGGCAAGTCGGTACGGCCGGGCCGCTGGCCGTGGCGAGCGGTCCGGCGCAGGTCGGACAGCGGGCCGGGGTGCGGTCGCGCGCGCAGGCCAGCGATGGCGCGTACCCGCGCCGCGGCACCTGCACGAGCACGGGGGCACCGGCGGCGAGTGCCTGCCGTGCGGCGGTGAACGCCAGGGCCGGCAGTCGCGCCGCCTGGGCAGCCGGGTCGCGGTCGAGGTCCTGCTCCGAGGTCCCATCGATGCGCGGCGCGAGCTCGCGGACCGTCGCCCGCGAGGCCACCAGCGGCCCCGCCCAACCGCTGTCGAGCAGCACCTGGCCCTCCGCCGTACGGGCATGACCGCCGAGCAGGGCGCCCGCACCAGCGAGGTGGGCGCGCGCGACCAGGACGTCCCGGGCGTGGACGTAGGGTGCCCGCGGCTCGGCGTGCAGGTCGTCGCCGTCATCCCACAGCACGACCAACCCGAGCTCGGCCACCGGCGTAAAGGCCGCGGCGCGGGTTCCGACGACCGCCTGCACCGCGCCTCGCCGCACCGACAGCCAACGCCGATAGCGCTCAGCCGGCCCAAGATCGGCGCGCAGGACGACGTGCGGCACCTCGGTCATCGCGGCGCTCACCCGGTCGGCGTCGCGCGCATCGGGGACGACGACGACGGCCCCGCGGCCTCCCGCCACACAGGCCTGCACCGCGATGGCGATCTCCTGGGGCCAGCTCGGACCAGGCAGCGCGGCCCAGACGGCGCGCGGGTGCGGACCGCGGGGCGGCACGGACGACGCGGCGTCGGGCACGGCCGGGGAGGTGGCCGCGGGCGGCCCGACAGCACCCAGGGCGTGCAGGAACGCAACGCCGGTCGGGTATCGCGCCCACGGACCAGGTGCGGGCGGGGCGGGTCGGGGAGCGGGCGCCGTCGCCGGCTCGGCCTCGACCCGTGCTTTCCGGGGTGGGAGCGCGAGCCGGAGCACGTCGTACAAGGTGCCGGCAGAGCGGTCAGCCAGCGCCCGCCCGAGCGCGGCGACCTCCTGGGTCAGCACCGGTTCGCCGCTGACCAAGGTCTGCAGCGGGGTGAGCGGCTTGCCGTACTCGGTGCCGGTCACCCGGTCCAGCACGATCCCGTCGACCAGCCGGCCCGCGAAGCGCACCCGCACCCGGCAACCTGGGACAGCCGAGCCGGCCATGGCCTGCGGCACCGCATAGTCGAACGGGCGGTCCAGGTGCGCGACCCCGGTGTCCACAGCAACCCGCGCCACGGGCAGGTCGGTCGCCAGCGGACCGGCAGTGCGCGGCGAGCGGGCGCGCAGCTCGTTGGTGACGGTCACAGGGAGCGAGGCTACGGGCGCCGTACGACAGTTTCGCCGCGCTGCCCACCATCCTCTCGCCGATCACAGCGCAATGCCCATGATCGCCGCCGTGATCATGGGCATTTCGCCTTGATCAGCGGAAAAGGGGGCGCAAAATCTACTGGCCGGCGGCCTTCTTGAGCAGCTCGGCGCGACCGGTGCCCTCCCAGGTGAAATCGGCGATCTCGCGGCCGAAGTGCCCGTAGGCCGAGGTCTGCGCGTAGATCGGGCGCAGCAGGTCCAGGTCGCGGATGAGCGCGGCCGGGCGCAGGTCGAACACCTCGGTCACGGCGTCCTGCAGGACGCTGTCCTCCACGACGCCGGTGCCGAAGGTGTCCACGAACAGCCCGACCGGCTCGGCCTTGCCGATCGCGTACGCCACCTGCACCTCGCACATCGTGGCCAGCCCGGCCGCGACGACGTTCTTGGCGACCCAGCGCATGGCGTACGCCGCCGACCGGTCGACCTTGGAGGGGTCCTTGCCGGAGAACGCGCCGCCGCCGTGCCGGGCGTACCCGCCGTAGGTGTCCACGATGATCTTGCGGCCGGTGAGCCCCGCGTCGCCCATCGGACCGCCGATGACGAACTTGCCGGTCGGGTTCACCAGCAGGCGGTAGCCCTCGGTCTGGATGCCCAGAGCCTCGAGCTCCGGCGCGACCACGTGCTCGGCGACGTCGGGCGCCAGCAGGCTGTCGATGTCGATGTCCTCGGCGTGCTGGCTGCTCACCACGACGGTGTCGAGCCGGACGGGCTTGCCGTGCAGGTACTCGATGGTCACCTGGGTCTTGCCGTCGGGACGCAGGTAGGGCACGAGGCCGTCCTTGCGGACCTGCGTCAACCGTTGGGCCAGCCGATGCGCCAGGGCGATCGGCAGCGGCATCAGCTCGGGCGTCTGGTCGCACGCGAAGCCGAACATCAACCCCTGGTCACCGGCGCCCTGGCGGTCCAGCGGGTCCTCGACCGACCCGCTGACCCGCGCCTCGTACCCGACGTCGACGCCCTGCGCGATGTCGGAGCTCTGCGAGCCGATCGACACGCTGACACCGCACGACCCGCCGTCGAAGCCCTTCTTGGAGCTGTCGTAGCCGATCTCCAGGATCCGCTCCCGAACGATCGTCGGGATATCGGCGTACGCCGTGGTGGTCACCTCGCCGGCGACGTGCACCTGGCCGGTCGTGATCATCGTCTCGACCGCTACGCGGCTGTGCGGGTCCTGCGTAAGCAGCGCATCCAGGATCGAGTCCGAGATGGCGTCCGCGATCTTGTCGGGGTGGCCCTCGGTGACCGACTCGGAGGTGAACAGGCGGCGCGACACAGGCGCTCCTTCGGGGAAGCTCGGGCGGATGACCAGCCGCGTGAGACTACCTGGCGGGCAGGCGCGCGACGACGAGGTCCCAGACGGCCTCGGCCAGGGCGTCCTTGCTGCCGAGCGCTACCTCGGTCGCGGAGCCGTCGGCGCCCAGGACGACCGCGGCGTTGTCCTCACCCTCGAAGCCGGTCGGGTGCCCGGGCTCGCCGACCTCGTTCACGACCAGCAGGTCGCAGCCCTTGCGAGCCAGCTTGGCGCGGCCGTGGTCCGGCACGCTGCCGTGGGCGTCCCCGGTCTCGGCAGCGAACCCCACCAGGACCTGGCCGGTACGTCGGAGCCCGCCCAGCTCCGCCAGCACATCGGGGTTCTCGACCAGGTCGATGCTGACCGCGCCGGTCTTCTTGCGCTTGGTAGCCAGGCGCAGCGCCGGGCGGTGGTCTGCGACCGCGGCCGCCATGACGACCGCGTCGCACGAGCCCGACTCCCCCAGGACCAGGTCGCGCAGCTCCAGCGCGCTGGTCACCCGAAGCACCTTGGCGCCGGCCGGGTCGGGCAGCTCCGAGGTGGTGACCAGGACGACCTCGGCGCCCCGGGCGACGGCCGCCCGGGCCAGGGCATGCCCCTGCCGGCCCGAGCTGCGGTTGCCCAGGAAACGAACCGGGTCCAGGTGCTCGCGCGTGCCGCCGGCGCTGACCAGGACCCGTCGGCCGGCCAGGTCTGACGGCCGCACCCCGCGGGCCAGCACCGTACGGCACACGCGGGCGATCTCGACCGGGTCGGGCAGCCGCCCCCGGCCGCTGTCGGCGCCGGTGAGCCGGCCGACGGCCGGTTCCAGGACCAGGACCCCGCGGTCGCGAAGGGTGGAGACGTTCGCGCGGGTGGCCGCGTGCTCCCACATCTCGGTGTGCATGGCGGGGGCGAACACGACCGGGCAGCGAGCGGTCAGCAGCGTCGCGGTCAGCAGGTCGTCGGCCAGGCCGTGCGCGGCCTTGGCGAGCAGGTCAGCGGTCGCCGGCGCCACGATGACCAGGTCGGCGGCCTGGCCCACCCGGACGTGGGGCACCTCATGGACGTCGTCCCAGGCGATGGCCGTGACCGGACGGCCGGACAGGGCCGCCCAGGTCGGCGCGCCGACGAACCGGAGCGCACTGGCCGTCGGGACCACGCGGACGTCATGCCCGGATTCGGTGAGCTGCCGCAGCAGCTCCACCGCCTTGTACGCCGCAATGCCGCCGGCGACGCCCAGGACGACCTGCGGCTGCGTCATCGCAGGTGGACTCGGGGCCTAGACGGCCGGGTCGGCGACGTGCTCGTGGTGCAGCAGGCCATCGTTGATCTCGCGCAGGGCGATCGACAGCGGCTTTTCCTGCACTCCGGTCTCGACCAGCGGCCCGACGTACTCCAGCAGGCCCTCACCGAGCTGGGAGTAGTAGGCGTTGATCTGCCGCGCGCGCTTGGCGGCGTAGATGACCAGGCTGTACTTGGAGTCGGTGGCCTCGAGCAGCTCATCGATCGGGGGGTTGGTGATACCGATCGGGTTCGCGACGGTGCCGGACAAAGGGACTCCAGAGCTAGTGAACTGCGTCGGTCACAGACTCAGCAACGCTACCAGTCGGTCAGCCGCCGCTTCGACGTCGTCGTTGACCACGATCTCGTCGAACTCGACCGCCGCAGCCAGCTCCTTGCGCGCGAGGCGCAGCCGGTCCCGGACCCGGTCGGCGTCCTCGGTGCCGCGACCGACCAGGCGGCGGACGAGCTCGTCGTAGTTCGGGGGGGCCAAAAAGACGAGCTGGGCATCGGGCATGGCGGCGCGTACCTGCCGCGCCCCCTGCAGGTCGATCTCCAGCAGCGCCGGCCGGCCGGCCGCGAGCCGCTGCTCGACGGGCCGCCGCGGGGTGCCGTACGACGCGCCCATGTGCGCGTCGTGCTCGAGCAGCTCACCGGCGTCGACCATGCGCTCGAACTCACGCTGGTCCACGAAGTGGTACTCCACCCCCGCGGCCTCATCCTGCCTGGGCGCCCGGGTCGTGACACTGACCGAGAGCCACACCCCGGGGTGGCGCCGCCGCACGGCCCCGATCACGCTGCCCTTGCCCACTCCCGACGGGCCCGCGAGCACCGTGAGACGACCACTCACCCGGTCGCGAAGGCCTTCAGCAGCGCCTCGCGCTGCTTGACGCCGAGCCCGCGCACCCGGCGGGACGGTGAGATGTGCAGGCTGTCCATGAGGCGGCCGGCGCGCACCTTGCCGACGCCCGGCATCGACTCCAGGACCGCCACGACCCTCATCTTGCCGATCGCCTCGTCGGTCGCACCGCTGTCCAGGACGTCCTCGAGGCTGCAGTTCGAAGACTTCAGTCGCACCTTGAGCGCCGCTCGGGAACGGCGCGCGGCCGCGGCCTTGTCCAGGGCGGCAGCACGCTGCTCGGGCGTCAGAGGCGGCAGGGCCACGCGCAGTCACCTCGGAAGTCGACGGGGCTGCAGGGGTGCTCCCTGCGAGCGGCCGAACCTAGCGAGCCGGGGCCCTTTCAGGCAACGTCGCCGTCAGGCCAGTGCGGCCGCGAGCGCGGCAGCAGCGGCACCGGGGTCCGGCGCACCGGTCACCGGCCGGCCGACAACGAGCAGGTCCGCGCCGTCGGAGCGCGCCTGCTGCGGGGTCGCGACCCGCGCCTGGTCGCCGGCACCGGCGCCGGCGGGCCGCACGCCCGGCGTGATGAGCACGATCCCCGGCCCGACCTCCGCGCGCACGGCCGCGACCTCCTGGGGCGAGCAGACCAGCGCCCCGGCGCCGGCACCGACGGCGAGAACGGCCAGCCGGCGTACAGCGTCGAGCGGCGGACCCAGGAGGCCGACGGCCGCCAGGTCGCGCACCGACATGCTCGTGAGCACGGTCACCCCGGCGATGGTGACCCCCGGAGCTGCGTCCACAGCGGCGCGCACCATGTCCGCCCCGCCGCTCGCGTGCACGGTCAGGTAGCGAGGTCGCAGGACGGCGACGCTGCCGGCGGCGCCCGCCACCGTGTTCGGGATGTCGTGGAGCTTGAGGTCCAGGAACAGCTCGCAGTCCCCGGCGAGCTCGGCCACCGACGGCCCGAAGCGGTAGAACAGCTCCAGCCCGATCTTGAGGGCCGCGACGTGTGGGCGCACCGCCTCGGCCCAGCGGCGGGCCGTATCCAGGTCCGGGGTGTCCAGCGCAACCGCGACCGGCGCCCTCACGGCTCGTCGCCCTCGAAGCCGATGGCCGCCCGAGCGGGCTCCGGCCCGTCGCCGACCGGGTCGGGCTCCTCCGGGACGTACGCCGCCGGTGGCTGATGGGCCAGGCCGACGGCGTCGGAGAACCGCTCGAAGCCCCGCTCGGCCAGCGCCTGCGCCAGCTCGTGCAGGATCCGGATGGGGGCGGTGGGGTCGCCGAACACCGTCGTGCCGACGCTGACCGCGTCCGCCCCGGCGAGCACGAACTCCAGCGCGTCCAGGCCGGTCCGGATCCCGCCCATGCCGAGCACGGGCACGTCCGGCAGCGCCTGCTTGACCTGCCACACGCACCGGACCGCGACCGGCCGGATCGCCGGCCCAGACAATCCGCCGGTGACCCCGCCGAGGGCCGGCCGCAGCGTCGTGGTGTCGATCACCATGCCCAGCAGCGTGTTGATGACCGACAGGCCGTCGGCCCCGGCGTCTACGCAGGCGCGCGCGATCGAGGCGATGTCGGTGACGTCAGGGCTCAGCTTGGCGAACACGGGCACCTCTGGCGCGGTCGCCCGACGTACGGCGGCGACGACGGCGGCCGCGGCGTGCGGGTCGCAGGCGAACACCTGGCCGCGGTCCTCCACGTTCGGGCAGCTGATGTTGACCTCGACCATCGTCAGACCGGGGCGGCCGTTCAGCCGGTGAGCGAGCGCGGCGTAGTCCTCCACGGTCCCGCCGGCAATCGACACGACCGCGCGGGCCCCCCGGTCGGCGAGCCACGCCAGGTCCTTGTCCAGGAAGGCGTCGATGCCAGGCCCCTGCAGCCCGATCGAGTTGAGCATCCCGCTCGGGGTCTCGGCCATCCGCGGGGTCGGCCGGCCCGAGCGGGGCGCCAGCATGATCGACTTGGTGACCACGCCGCCGAGCCGGGTCACGTCGAAGAACTGGTTGAGCTCCGCACCGGCCGCGGCGCATCCGCTTGCCGTGAAGACCGGGTTGGGGAAGCCCACCCCGGCCAGGTGGGTCCGCATGTCGATCGTGGGGCGCGCCACCTCCCCCTTCGGCGGCCGTACGGTCAGGTCGGTCACGGCAGGACGACCGGCGCGCCGAGTGCGTCCGCCGGCACGGTGCCCACGTCGTCCCAACGGACCCGGTCGCCGAGGAAGACCGGGCCGTCCACGCACGAGCGCAGCATCCGCGTCACCCCGTCGCCGCCGGCCACCGGGAGCACGCAGGTCATGCATACCCCGATGCCGCACGCCATCGACTCCTCGACGGCGACTTGGGCCGGGATGCCACGCTCCCCGGCCAGCTCAGACACCGCCTGCAGCATGCCCATGGGACCGCAGGCGTAGACGACCTCGCTGCCGGTCTTGTCCAGCACCTGCGGCAGGACGTCGCTGACCCGGCCGCGCTCCCCGGCGCTGCCGTCCTCGGTGGTCACCGCGATGGTGCTGGCGATGCGCTTGGCATCGAGCTGACCGAACAGTCGGTCGACGCTGCCCGCTCCCAGCACGAAGTCGACCCGACAACCCCGCTCCCGCAGGGCCGTGGCCAACGGCAGCAGCGGGGCGCTGCCGTAGCCGCCGCCGACCAGCGTTGCGGTCACCCGCGTCGTCGGCAGGCGGAACGGCTTGCCGAGCGGCCCGATGACGTCGAGCTTGTCCTGCGGCCGCCTGGCGGCGAGCCACGCTGTGCCCTTGCCGTGCACGGCGAAGACGAACTCGACCGTGCCGCCGTACACCCCCCGCTCCTTGACGTCGTAGATGGCAAAGGCCCGACGCAGCAGCATGCTCGACTCCGGGCCGCCGACTTGCAGGGCCAGAAAGTGCCCTGGTCGCGTCAGCTCGGCGATGCCGGGCGCCACCACCGTCATGGAGTGGTAGGCACCGACCTTGCGGATGCTCAGGACCTCTCCCTGGACCTGCACCGGCATCACAGAGCTCCCCTGCTCGCGCGCAGCAGGCGGTGGTGCTCCTGCAGCGACCGGACGCCGATGTCACCGCGCACCAGCGCCTCGATGCCCTGCACACAGGCTGCGGCGCCCTGGATCGTGGTGATGCAGGGAATCCCACGCAGGACGGCCGCCGTGCGGATCTCATAGCCGTCCAGGCGCGGGCCCACCCCCCACGGCGTGTTCAGCACGAGGTCCACCTCCCCGGCCAGCAGCATGGGCACGACGCTGTCACCCCTGCCCTCGGAGTGCTTGCCGACCACCGAGACCGCCACCCCGTTGCGCCGCAGCACCTCTGCGGTGCCCTCGGTGGCCAGCACCTCGAAGCCGAGGTCGGCCAGTCGCTTCACCGGGAACACCATGGCCCGCTTGTCGCGGTTGGCCACACTGACGAACACCCGCCCCTTGGTCGGCAGGTCGCCGTACGCCGCGGTCTGGCTCTTGGCGAAGGCCGTCCCGAAGACCGCGTCGATGCCCATGACCTCGCCGGTCGACTTCATCTCCGGGCCCAGGATCGTGTCCACGCCCAGGAAACGGCCGAACGGCAGCACCGCCTCCTTGACCGAGATCGGGGCGTCCAGCGGAAGAGTCCCGCCGTCACCCTCGGCCGGCAGCAACCCTTCGGCCCGCAGCCCGGCGACGGTCGCTCCGAGCATCACCCGGGCCGCGGCCTTTGCCAGCGGTACGGCGGTCGCCTTGCTCACGAACGGGATCGTGCGGCTGGCCCTGGGGTTGGCCTCCAGCACGTACAGCACGTCGTCCTTGAGGGCGTACTGCACGTTGAGCAGGCCGCGCACGCCGACGCCGCGGGCGATCGCCTCGGTGCTGGTGCGGATGCACTGCAGGTCCGAGCGGCCCAGCGTGATCGGGGGCAACGCGCAGGCCGAGTCGCCGGAGTGGATCCCGGCCTCCTCGATGTGCTCCATCACCCCGCCCAGGTAGAGCTCCACCCCGTCGTACAGGGCGTCGACGTCGATCTCGATGGCGTCCTCGAGGAAGCGGTCCACCAGGACCGGGTGGTCGGGCCCGATCAGGGTGCTGCGCTCTACATAGCTGACGAGCATCTCGTCGCTGTAGACGATCTCCATCCCGCGTCCACCGAGGACGTAGGACGGCCGCACCAGCACGGGATAGCCCACGAGCTCGGCGATCTCGCGGGCCTGCTCGTACGACGTGGCGGTCCCGTGCCTGGGTGCGGGCAGGCCGGCGTCCGCGAGCACCCGGCCGAAGGCGCCTCGCTCCTCAGCCAGGTGGATCGCCTCCGGGGTGGTGCCGACGATGGGGACGCCGCAGTCCTTGAGCTCCTGTGCCAGCCGCAGCGGCGTCTGGCCACCGAGCTGTACGACGACGCCGACGACCTCGCCGCCGCCCTGCCGGGCCGACTCCTGCTCAGCCGCGACGACCTCGAGCACGTCCTCGACGGTCAGCGGCTCGAAGTAGAGCCGGTCGCTGGTGTCGTAGTCGGTGCTGACCGTCTCGGGGTTGCAGTTGACCATGACGGTCTCGTAGCCGGCGTCGTGCAGGGCGAAAGAGGCGTGCACGCAGGCGTAGTCGAACTCGATGCCCTGGCCGATGCGGTTGGGCCCGCTGCCCAGGATGAGCACCTTGCGCCGGTCCGACGCCGCGACCTCGCTCTCGTCGTCGTAGGAGCTGTAGTGGTAGGGCGTCTGGGCCGCGAACTCCGCCGCGCAGGTATCGACGGTCTTGTAGACCGGCCGCACAACGAGCTCGTACCGGAGCTGGCGCACCTCCTGCTCGGCCCGTCCGGTCACCGCGGCCAGCTGACGGTCGCTGCAGCCCATCCGCTTGGCCTTGCGCAGCAGCGACCTGGACAGCTCCTGCGACTCCAGCTCCGTGCGCAGCTCGACGAGCTGCAGGAGCTGGTCGACGAACCACGGGTCGATGCCGGTGGCCTCGACGACCTGCTCGGGCGTGGCCCCCAGGCGCAGCGCGCGTTCCAGGGTGTGCAGCCGGCCGTCATGCGGGACCCGGGCCAGCTCCAGGGCGTCCTGCCAGGTACCGGTCGGATCGGGCTCGGCCCAGAACCCGCTGGGCGGCTGCTCCAACGAACGCATCGCCTTCTGCAGCGCCTCGACGAACGACCGGCCGATGGCCATGGCCTCACCGACCGACTTCATGGTCGTGGTGAGCTCGCGGTCCGCGCCGGGGAACTTCTCGAAGGCGAACCGGGGGATCTTCACCACGACGTAGTCCAGGCTCGGCTCGAACGCCGAGGGGGTCTCCCGGGTGATGTCGTTGGGGATCTCGTCCAGGGTGTAGCCGATCGCGAGCTTCGCGGCGATCTTGGCGATCGGGAAGCCGGTGGCCTTGGACGCCAGGGCGCTGCTGCGCGAGACCCGCGGGTTCATCTCGATGACCACGATCCGCCCGGTGGCCGGGTCCACCGCGAACTGGATGTTGCAGCCGCCGGTGTCCACGCCGACCGCCCGGATGACGTCGATCGCGATGTCGCGCATCGCCTGGTACTCGCGGTCGGTCAGGGTCATCGCCGGCGCGACGGTGATCGAGTCGCCGGTGTGCACGCCCATCGGGTCCAGGTTCTCGATCGAGCAGATGACGACGACGTTGTCGTTGCGGTCGCGCATCAGCTCCAGCTCGTACTCCTTCCAGCCCAGGATCGACTCCTCGAGCAGGACCTCGCTGGTGGGGCTGGCGTGCAGTCCCCCGCCGGCGATGCGGTGCAGCCCGACCTCGTCGTGGGCAATTCCCGAACCGCTGCCCCCCATCGTGAACGACGGCCGTACGACAACCGGGTAGCCGAGCTCAGCGGTTGCCGCGACCACGTCGGCCATGGTGTGGCAGAGCGCGCTGCGGGCGCTCTCGGCGCCGATGTCGGCCACGATCTGCTTGAACTTCTGCCGGTCCTCGCCCTTCTGGATGGCGGCGACATCAGCGCCGATCAGCTCGACGCCGTAACGCGTTAGGACACCGGCGTCGTGCAGGGCGATGGCCACGTTCAGCGCGGTCTGGCCGCCCAGGGTGGCCAGCAGCGCGTCGGGGCGCTCGGCCGCGATGACCTGCTCGACGTACTCGGGGGTGATCGGCTCGAGGTAGGTGGCGTCGGCGAACTCCGGGTCCGTCATGATCGTTGCTGGGTTGGAGTTGATGAGGGTGACCCGGATCCCCTCGGCGCGCAGCACCCGGCAGGCCTGCGTCCCGGAGTAGTCGAACTCGGCGGCCTGACCGATCAGGATCGGTCCTGAGCCGATGACCAGCACGTGCGAGATGTCCTCCCGGCGCGGCACGTCAGGCCTCCCTCGGTTGGTCGCTGGTGATCCGGTCGCCCCGCATCAGCGCGGCGAACTGGTCGAACAGCCCGGTGGCGTCGTGCGGACCGGGAGCCGCCTCCGGGTGGTACTGCACCGAGAACGCCCTGGCGTCAAGGCACCGAAGCCCCTCGACCACGTCGTCGTTGAGGTCGACGTGGCTGACCTCCACCGGGCCGTACGGCGTCTGGCTCGGCCGGGCCAGTGGGGCGTCCACCGCGAACCCGTGGTTGTGGCTGGTGACGTGCACCCGGCCCGAGACCCGGTCCTGCACCGGCTGGTTCACACCGCGGTGGCCGTACCGCAGCTTGTAGGTGCCGAGGCCCAGCGCCCGGCCGAGCACCTGGTTGCCGAAGCAGATCCCGAAGACCGGCACGTCGGCGTCGAGCACCCCCCGCATGGCGTCCACGGCGTAGTCGGCGGTCGCGGGATCGCCCGGCCCGTTGGAGAAAAACACGCCGTCCGGGGCAACGCTGAGCAGGTCCGCGGCGGTCGCGCTCGCCGGCAGGACGTGCACCTCGCAGCCCGCCCGGGCCAGGTGCCACGGTGTACGCCGCTTGATGCCGAGGTCCAGCGCAGCCACGGTGAACCGCCGGTCCCCCACCGCCGGGACGACGTAGGAATGCGGGGTGCTGACCTCGCGGGCTAGGTCGCTGCCCTCCATCCCGGGGCTGCTGCGGACCCGCCCGAGCAGCGCGTCCACGTCGAGCGAGCTGCTGCTGATCCCCACCCGCATCGCGCCGCGCTCGCGCAGGTGCCGGGTCAGGGCCCGGGTGTCCACACCGCTGATGCCCACCACGCCCTGGGCGACCAGGTCGTCGTCCAGGGTGCGTTCGCTGCGCCAGCTGGAACGCATCCGGCTGGGCTCGCGCACGACGTAGCCGCCCACCCAGATCCGGGCCGACTCGGCGTCGTCGTCGTTGACCCCCGTGTTGCCGATCTGCGGCGCCGTCATGACCACGACCTGACGGTGGTAGGACGGATCGGTCAGCGTCTCCTGGTAGCCCGTCATCCCGGTGTTGAAGACCGCCTCACCGAAGGTCGCGCCGACGGCGCCGTACGCCTGGCCGTGGAACGCGCGGCCGTCCTCCAGGACGAGCACGGCCGACCTCACGGCTTGCCCGCGGGGATCGAGGCGTTGACGGCGCCCACCAGGCGCGCGTGCGCCGCATGGTCGGTAGCCCGGAAGCCGCTGGTCAGGGTCCGGGCGCCGAGCCGCCAGGTGACGGCGAGCATCCCGCCGCTGATGACCTTGCCGGCGAGCGCCTCCTCCAGCCCGGCCCGTTCCACCGCGTCGTACGGCAGGAACAGCTCGGGCAGCCCTTCGCGCTCGAAGTGGACGCCGTCGGCGCGCAGCGTCAGCTCGGCCGTCGCCCGGTCGGACAGATGGTGCACGGCAACCCGGTCCATCCAAGCGCCGGCGACGGTCGTGCCGATGAACAGCCCCGGCGTCGCCGCCACGACGACGCGGGAGTCGGCGGCGGTGGCCACCGGGGGCGCCGGCAGGTCGGACTGCCGACGCTGACGACCTCGCCAGCCCTTGAGCATCAACGCGTAGAACACACCGGCGAACACCAGGGTGCCGAGGGTCAGCAGGACGCGATCGAGCATCAGGCGCGGGTCCCGTCGAGCACCGTCGCGCGGCCCCGCAGGAAGGTCGCGCGGACTTTGGCGGGCAGGTCGTGACCGGCGAAGGGGGTGTTGCGGCTGCGGCTGGCGGTCGCCGTAGGGTCGACGGTCCAGCGCCCGGCCGGGTCCACCACGACCAGGTTCGCCGGCTCGCCGACCGCGATCGGCCGGCCGTGTCCCTCGAGTCGCCCGATCCGGGCGGGCGTCTCGCTCATCCGCGTCGCCACCTGCCGCCACGTCAGCCGGCCCGGCTCGACCATGGCCTGGACCACGACCGACAGCGCGGTCTCCAGACCGGTCATCCCGGGCGAGGCCGCCCCCCACTCGGTCTCCTTGTCCTCCAGCGCGTGCGGGGCATGGTCGGTGGCGACGCAGTCGATGGTGCCGTCGGCCAGACCCTGACGCAGGGCGTCGATGTCACGTTGCGTCCGCAGCGGCGGATTGACCTTGTACGTCGGGTCGTACGTCCTCGCAAGCTCGTCGGTGAGCAGCAGGTGGTGCGGTGTGACCTCGGCGGTCACGTCCCACCCGTGGCCCTTGGCCCAACGGATCAGCTCGACGCTGCCCGCGGTGGACACGTGGCAGATGTGCAGGCGGCCGCCGACGTGGCCGGCCAGCAGGCAGTCGCGGGCGATCACCGCCTCCTCGGCGACGGCTGGCCAGCCGGCCAGGCCAAGCAAGCTGCTGGTGACCCCCTCGTTCATCTGCGCGCCGACGGTCAGCCGCGGCTCCTGGGCGTGCTGGGCGATCACGCCGTCGAAGGCCTTGACGTACTCAAGGGCCCGACGCATGAGACTCGCATCGCTGACGCACTTCCCGTCGTCGCTGAACACCCGTACCCGGGCCACGCTGTCGGCCATGGTGCCGAGCTCGGCCATCTGCTCGCCACCGAGCCCTACGGTGACCGCGCCGACAGGAGCCACATCGCAGTGACCGGCCTCCTGACCCAGCCGCCAGACCTGCTCGACGACCCCGGCAGTGTCGGCCACCGGATCAGTGTTGGCCATGGCGTGTACCGCCGTGAACCCACCAAGAGCTGCTGCCAACGTACCGGTCTCGACGGTCTCGGCGTCCTCGCGGCCGGGTTCACGCAGGTGCGTGTGCAGGTCCACCAGACCCGGCAGCAGCACGCAGCCGGCCGCCTCCAGGACCCGGTCGCCGGTCAGGTCGCTGCCGATCTCGCTGATCAACCCCTCGTCCAGCAGTACGTCGACCGGCGCGCCCTCGCCGTACAGCAGGACGTCCCTCAGGACCCAGCTCATGCCTCCACCCCGATCGCCGGCTCGGCGCCACCGAGCAGCAGGTAGAGCACGGCCATCCGCACGCTCACGCCGTTGGCGACCTGCGCCACGATCGTGGAGCGGGCCCCGTCGGCAACCTCCGGGGCGATCTCCATGCCGCGGTTCATCGGCCCCGGGTGCATGACGATGGCGTCGTCACCGAGGGTCGTCACCCGGCGTACGTTCAGGCCGTACCGCCTCGAGTACTCGCGGCTGGAGGGGAAGTAGGCGGCGCCCATCCGCTCCTTCTGCACCCGCAGCATCATCACGACGTCGCTCTTGGGCAGCACCGCGTCCAGGTCGTAGGACACCGCCGCCGGCCAGTGCTCGACCCCGACCGGGAGCAGAGTGGGCGGGGCGACCAGGGTGACGTCGGCGCCCAGGGTCGCCAGCAACAGGACGTTGCTGCGCGCGACCCGGCTGTGCAGGACGTCGCCGACGATCGTGACCTTGAGCCCCTCGATCCGGCCGTGCCGCTGGCGCATCGTGAAGGCGTCCAGCAGGGCCTGCGTGGGGTGCTCGTGCGTGCCGTCGCCGGCGTTCACGACCGAGCCGCGGACCCAGCGGGCCAGGTTCGCCGGTGCGCCCGACCACGAGTGCCGGATCACGACCGCGTCGGTGCCCATCGCCTCCAGCGTCAGCGCGGTGTCCTTGAGCGTCTCGCCCTTGCTGACGCTCGAGCCTTTGGCGGCGAAGTTGATGACGTCGGCGGACAGGCGCTTGGCGGCCAGCTCGAAGCTGGTCTTGGTGCGCGTGGAGTCCTCGAAGAACAGGTTGACGACGGTGCGCCCGCGCAGCGTGGGCAGTTTCTTGACGGTGCGCTCGGACACCTGAGCGAGCTCCTCGGCCGTGTCGAGCACGAGCAGCGCATCCGCGGCGCTCAGGTCGGCGGCGGACAGCAGGTGGCGGTTCACCGGGCCACCCCCGGCAGCCGGGCCGGCCCGAGCAGCACCCCGTCGCGCCCGTCATGCTCGGTGAGCAGCACGTGGACGGCCTCCCGCAACGAGGTCGGGATGTTCTTGCCGACGTAGTCCGCCCGGATCGGCAGCTCGCGGTGGCCGCGGTCGACCAGAACCGCCAGCTGCACGGCCCGGGGACGCCCGAGGTCCGCCAGGGCGTCCAGGGCCGCGCGCACCGTCCGGCCGGAGAACAGCACGTCGTCCACGAGCACGACGAGCCGCCCGTCCACACCGCCAGCAGGCAGATCGGTGGCCTCCAGGGCCCGCGGCGACTTCAGCCGCAGGTCGTCCCGGTAGAGCGTGGTGTCCAGGCTCCCTGTCGGCACCTCGAGGCCTTCAAAGGCCGCGATGCGGGCGGCGAGCCGCCGCGCCAGCGTCGTACCCCGGGTCGGTATCCCCAGCAGGACGACGCCGGTGGCCCCGCCGGTCTTCTCGAGCAGCTCGTGCGCCATGCGGTCGATCACGCGGGCCACGGCCGGGGTGTCGAGCACCGCCCGCGCTGCGGCAGGATCACCTGTCGTCGGGCGCGCGCCTTCTGGTACAGCCGTCACCAGCTGACCTCCTTCCCCGCCTCACGGAACGGGCTCGTGGAGTTCGCCGAGCAACCTAGCAGCCGGGCGCGGCCGCCGGGCGGGTGACCTGCCTTGCCACCTGGGCCCAGCCCCTCTATGGTCACCGTCAGTAATCACAAGGCGAGGCAGTGACACCGGGGGGCGCACGGTCACCCCTCCTCCGCGGAGGTCCCCCGGTCGAGCCAGTGGTGAGACCGACGCCGCGCTCCCGGATCCTCCGGGGCAGACGACGGGAGTGCGCACATGTCGGAGTACGCCAAGGTCCTCGGGGCCCGGCTGCGGGCGATCCGCACGCAGCAGGGGCTGTCCCTGCACGGCGTGGAGGACAAGAGTCAGGGGCGCTGGAAGGCGGTCGTCGTCGGCTCCTACGAGCGGGGCGACCGGGCCGTGACGGTCCAGCGCCTGTCCGAGCTGGCCGACTTCTATGGCGTGCCCGTGGCCGAGCTGCTGCCCGAGGGCCCGACCGGTGCCAACATCGAGCCGGCCGCGCGGATCGTCATCGACCTGGAGCAGCTGTCCGCCGTACCCGCCGAGCGGTCGGCGCCGCTGGCCCGGTACGCCGCGACCATCCAGAGCCAGCGCGGGGACTACAACGGCCGGGTGCTGTCGATCCGCAACGAGGACCTGCGCTCACTCGCCGTGATCTACGACGCCTCGCCCAGCGCGCTCACCGAGCAGCTGATCGGCTGGGGTGTGCTCAGCGCCGAGGCGCGTCGGGCCGTCGAGGTCTAGGGCCCCCGCCCCGTACGGCTGCCGGTTCGTCGGGCCGGACGCGCGCTCGGCGGCCCTGCTGCCGGCCGTCGCAGCTACCCGCCCAGCACCGGCTTGAGCTGGAGCAGGCGGCCGAGCAGGCCGTTGACAAAGGCCGGGCTCTCGTCGGTCGACAGGCTCGCCGCCAGCTCGACGGCCTCGCTCACAGCCACGCCGTCGGGCACGTCCTGACACCACAGCAGCTCGTACACCCCGATCCGCAGTACGGCCAGGTCCACCGGCGGGAAGCGGTCGATCGTCCACTGTTCCGCGTACGTCGACAGCAGCTCGTCGATGCGCGCGCGGTGCTCGACCACACCCTCGACGAGCACGACGGCGTACTCCGGAATTGGCGGGTCGCTCAGGGCGAGCCGAGCCTTGAGGGTCTGGATCGGGTCGGCGCGGCGCTGGTCGGCCTCGTACAGGACATCGAGCGCACGCTTGCGGGCCTTGCTCCGTGCCCCCATCTCAGCAGGTCCGACCGGGCATCAGGACCGGTCGTTGACGCGGCCGAGGTAGCGCCCGTCCCGGGTGTCCACCTTGATCTTCTCGCCGGTGGTGAGGAACAGCGGCACCTGCACCTCCGCGCCGGTCTCGAGCGTCGCTGGCTTGGTACCGCCGGTGGACCGGTCGCCCTGCAGTCCCGGGTCGGTCTGGGCGACGATCAGCTCGACGCTGGCGGGCAGCTCGACGTACAGCGCCTGGCCCTCGTGCACGGCGACCGTGGCGGTCATGTTCTCCAGCAGGTAGTCCTTGACGGTCCCGAGGGTCTGCTCCGGGACGTAGAGCTGGTCGAAGGTGTCGCTGTCCATGAAGACGAAGTCGGTGCCGTCGGCGTAGAGGTAGGTCATCGCGCGCTTGTCGACGGTCGCGACCTCGACCTTGGTGCCGGCGTTGAACGTCTTGTCGACCACCTTGCCGGTCGTGACGTTCTTCAGCGTGGTACGGACAAAGGCGCCGCCCTTGCCGGGCTTGACGTGCTGGAACTCGACCACGCCCCACAGGCCGTTGTCGAGGTTGAGCACCATGCCGTTCTTCAGCTCGTTGGTGGAGGCCATGGCCTCATTGTGCCGCAACCCGAGGCGGGCCCCAGGTGCAGCGAGCCCGTGCGATTGCCCGCCGCCAGTTAGCGAACAGGACCGGTGTCGCGCCGAAGCGCCGTGAACGGGCGCGGTACCGGGTTCAGCGATGCGCGGGGGCAGTCGGCCAGGGTGAGCCCCGCGTGGCCGAACGCCTCGTCACACAGCGACGTCGTCGCCCAGCCCTGGCGCAGGCCGTAGGCGGTCATCGACACGCGGAAGACGGTCACGCAGTAGCGGGCCGGGCTGTCGTACACGCAGCTGATCGTGCCGATGTGGATGGCGTCCCCCGGTTCCTGCGCGCCGCTGGCCCACGGCGATGCGTACCGGCGCCAGGTCCCGACCCGGGTCCACCAGTGGCCGCCGGCCAGGACGTCGTCACCCGCCAGGCCTTGCAGGATCAGCCTCGTGTGGGTCTCCGACAGCACGGCCGCCGGACGGATGACTTCTTGTGAGGCGAACTCGTCCATCGGCCCGGTCCCGCTCATGGTCGTCCGAGCGTTGTGCTGCGGGCGTGCGCCGGCCAGGGAGCCTCGTTCCGGCGGACGACCGGCTGCCGGGTGGCCAACGGTTCGGCGTGCCCGAACAGGTAGCCCTGCCCGTGGGAGCAGCCCATGGCGTGCAGCGCATCCCGCTGCTGCTCGGTCTCGATCCCCTCGGCCACGGTGGACATTCCCATGTCGGCGCACATGCCCAGCACCGCTTTGACGATGGCGTACGCGCTCCGGTCCTCCAGCAGGGGCGCGACGAAGCTGCGGTCGATCTTGACGATGTCGACCGGGAACTCCCGGAGCAGGCTGAGCGAGGAGTAGCCGGTCCCGAAGTCGTCCAAGGCGATGCGCACGCCGGCCTCGGACAGCTCGCGCAGCTCGTGGCCCAGCGATTCGGTGGCAGTGATCAAGGCTGTCTCCGTGATCTCCAGGTGCAGGCGCGAGGCAGGCAGGCCGGAGGCCATCAGCGCCCGCATGACTTCGGCGGCGACGCCCGGCCGGGTGAGCTGCCCGACAGAGGCGTTGACCGCCACCCAGCTGCCCGCGAGCAAGGCCCCGTGCTCGTTTCCGGCGTCGGAGCAGGCCTGCTCCAGCATCCACCACCCCAGCGGGCGGATGAGACCGCTGCTCTCCGCCAGCTCCAGGAAGCGGGCGGGGGGAAGCAGCCCGTGCTGCGGGTGCTCCCAGCGCACCAGCGCCTCGTAGCCGACGACATCGAGGTCCTCCAGCGCCACGATCGGCTGGTAGAAGGCGCGCAGCTGCCCGGAGTCCAGGGAGACGCGCAGGTCGTCCTCCAGCTGAAGGTCGGCCCGGGTGGCGACCCGGTCCTGCGCCGGGTCGAACGCGATGTACCTCGCCCGCCCCAGCCGCTTGGCCCGAAGCAGAGCCATGTCGGCCCGCATGAGCACGTCGTCTGCGGTGTCCGGGTGCGCCCCGACCGTCCCGCCCAGGCTGATGGTCATGGCATGGCGATGCCCCCCGAGTTCGAAAGGCTCGGCCAGGGCCTGGGACAGCCGACCCGCGATCGCGCTGAGCTCGGCCGGCGTTCGTACACCCTCGATGATCACCACGAACTCGTCCCCGCCGACCCGGCCCAGCAAGTCCTCTGGACGAAGCGGACCCCTCAGCCGCTCGGCGACCTGCACGAGCAGGTCGTCGCCGGCGGAGTGGCCGAGGCTGTCGTTGACAATCTTGAAGCGGTCGAGGTCGCAGTACAACACCCCCACACCTCCTCCGGGGTGGTCCTCGAGCGCACTGGCGAGCCACTGCCGGGTGAAGAAGCGGTTCGGCGCCCCGGTGAGACCGTCGTTCAGCGCCCAGTTGGCGAGCTCGAGCTCAGCGTCGCGGCGGCTGGTGATGTCCTCCACCTGCATCACCACATGGGCCCCCGACGACGACGAGACCGTCGCCGCGCTGAGCCGGGCCCAGAAGGGCTCGCGGGTGCCTGTCCGCACCATGCGGTCGGCCTCGGAGGTTCCGCCGAGCAGCAGCGCGTCCCACCACTCCTGCCAGGAGCGGCCACCCTGGCAGACGACGACCTCTGTCACGTCCATGCGGGTGAGCTGGTGCTCGCGCCAGCCGGTCATCGTGCACAGGGCCTCGTTCACGACCAGGACCGCGCCGGCGGCGTCCAGTAGCGCACCACCGATCGGCGAGTGCTCGAAGGCGACCCGCCACTGCAGCTCCGAGGCCGCAAGCTGCGAGGCCGCTGCCAGATCGTGCGTGACGTCGCGCGCCGTGATCAGGATCGGCGTACCGGGCTCGTCGCGCATCAGCTTGGCCGCGGCGTCGACCCAGAGCGGACCGCCCGTCGAGGGTGTCTGCAGGGTCATCCGAGCGGTGCCCCGCGCCACGACCTGCTTGAGCAGTTCTCGTACCGCAGCTCGTTGGCTCTCCTCCACGACCGCCGCCCATAGGCCTTCGGCAGCACACTGCTCGAGGACCCAGCCGAGTACGTCGGCCACCGTCCCGCTGGCTGCGAGCAGGTGGCCGGACGGGGTGAGGACCATGCTGAAGTCCGCGTCCGTGCTGGGCAGCAGTGGCAACCGCACCAAGACGCTCGGGGGCATCGGGTAGGAGGCGGCCATGAGGCCAGCATCGTCGTTTGCGGGCAGAACTTGAGCGTCCACTAGGCAGGAGCGGAGAGCGCGCGGATGGCGGCGAGGTAACCCTCGACGCCCAGGCCGGTGATGGTTGCGCGGACGACCGGGCTGAGGACGCTGTGGTGCCGAAACGGCTCGCGGGCTGCCGTCTGCGACAGGTGCACCTCGATCACGTCGGCGACCAGGCTGACCGCGTCGCGCAACGCGTAGGAGTAGTGGCCCCAGGCACCGGGGTTGAGCACGACTTGCGAGCCTGCGTCAGCCGCCTCGTGCAGCCAACCGATCATCACGGCTTCGTCGTCGGTCTGCCGGACCTCGACATCGGGCGCCACGTCCTGGCACAGGGCCACCAGCTCGGCGTACGTCGTACTGCCGTAGATCTCAGGCTCGCGGGTGCCGAGGCGACCCAGGTTGGGGCCATTCAGGACGAGGATCATGCCAGGAACACCTCCGCGCCACGGTCCTTGCGGACCTCCTCGTACGCCGCCACGAGCAGGCCCGGGTCGGGGTCGTCCAGGATCCGCGGCCGGGCCAGCGCGTCGAGGACCACGAAGCGCAACCGGTCGCCGCGTGACTTCTTGTCGACCCGCATCGCCGCGAGCAGGCGGGCCCAGTCCCCGGCGTACGACGTGGGCAGTCCGAGGGACTCCAGGACGGCCCGGTGCCGGAGCGCGGTCGCGTCGTCCAGGCGCCCAGCGAGCCGACCGAGCTCGGCAACGAAGACCAGCCCGACGCTGACCGCGGCGCCGTGCCGCCACCGGTAGTCCTCGACCTTCTCGATCGCGTGGCCCAGGGTGTGGCCGTAGTTCAGGGTCTCGCGGCCGCCCTGCTCGGTGAGGTCATCGGCGACGACCGCGGCCTTGACCGCGATGGCCCGCTCGACGAGCTCGCGGGTGTGCGGCCCCTGCGGGGTGGTCGCGCCCTTCGGGTCGGCCTCGATCAGCTCCAGGATGCGCGGGTCGTGGGTGAAGCCGACCTTGACGACCTCGGCCAGCCCGGAGACGTAGTCGTGCCGCGGCACGGTCTCGAGGGCCGTGAGGTCGCAGAGCACCCCGGTCGGCGGGTGGAACGCTCCGACGAGGTTCTTGCCAGCGGCGGTGTTGATGGCGGTCTTGCCGCCGACCGCCGCGTCCACCATGCCGAGCAGGGTGGTCGGCACGTGCACGACGCGTACACCGCGCAGCCAGGTCGCTGCGACGAAGCCGGCCAGGTCGGTGGTCGCCCCACCCCCCACCGCGACGACCGCGTCGGTGCGGGTGAAGCCGACCTGGCCGAGCACGTCCCACAGGTAGGCCGCGACCTTGAGGTCCTTGCTCGCCTCGCCGTCGGGCACCTCCACGCTGTGCGCGTCGAAGCTCTGCTGACGCAGGTCGTCTCGGACCGCCTCGGCCGTAGCCGTCAGCGTGGCCGGGTGGACGACGGCGACCCGCTGCGCCCCGCCGAGCAGACCGCCGAGCTCGTCGAGCAGGCCGTGCCCGACCACCACGTCGTACGGCGTGGCGCCGCCGACGGTGATGCGGGTCGTCACGCGAGCACCTCGGCGGCTACCTGCTGAGGCGTCTTGCCGTCGGTCTCGACGGTGCGTCCGGCGACCTCGAGGTACAGCGGCATCCGCTCGGTCAGGAGCTTGTGCAGGGCGGCGCGGGGGTTCAGCGCGAGCACGGGGCGGTCCCGGCTCAGGCCGCACCGCCGCGCGGCATCGGCCAGGCCCACGCTGAGAAGCACGACCTCGTGCTGCCGCAGCGCCGCGCGGGTGGAGGGGTCTAGCACCGCTCCCCCGCCGAGGCTGAGGACACCAATGTGCTCGGCGAGAGCAGCTGCTACGGCGGCAGTCTCGAGAATGCGGAAGGCCTGCTCGCCGTCGTCGTAGAACACCTCAGCGACGCTCTTGCCGGCGGCGGTCTCGACATCGGCGTCGGTGTCCCGGAACGGCACGTCTAGCTCGGCAGCGACCAGCCGGCCCACGGTGGTCTTGCCCGCGCCGGGCGGCCCGACCAGCACGAGGCGGGGGGTGCTCACCGGATCGCGAGGGCCTTGAGGTAGCCCTCGCAGTTGCGCCGGGTCTCCTCGACCGAGTCCCCGCCGAACTTCTCGACGCACGCCTCGGCCAGCACCAGCGCGACCATTGCCTCGGCGACGACTCCCGCGGCGGGGACCGCGCACACGTCGCTGCGCTGGTTGATGGCGACTGCCGCCTCGCCGGTCGCGGTGTCGATGGTCTGCAGCGCGCGTGGCACGGTGCTGATCGGCTTCATGGCGGCGCGCACCCGCAGCACCTCTCCGGTGCTCATGCCGCCCTCGGTGCCGCCGGCCCGCCCGGTCGTACGGCTCAGATTTCCGTCGGCATCTCGGACGATCTCGTCGTGGGCGACGCTCCCCCGCCGGCGGGCGGTCTGGAATCCGTCGCCGACCTCCACGCCCTTCATGGCTTGGATGCCCATGAGGGCGAAGGCGAGCCGGGCGTCGAGCCGGCGGTCCCAGTGCACATAGCTGCCGAGGCCCGGCGGCAGGCCAAACGCGAGCACCTCGACCACGCCGCCGAGCGTGTCGCCGTCAGCCTTGGCGCGGTCGACCTCCTCGACCATGCGCGCGCCGCTATCGGCGTCGAAGGCCCGGACCGGGCTGGCGTCGACGGTCGCGAGGTCCTCGGGCGTTGGCAGCACTGTGTCGTCCGGGACCTGCTGGGCGCCGATGCTCACGACGTGCGAGAGCACCTGTACGCCGTACGCCTGGTGCAGGAAGGCCTTGGCCACAGCGCCGAGCGCGACCCGAGCGGCGGTCTCGCGGGCACTGGCCCGCTCGAGCACCGGACGGGCGTCGTTGAACCCGTGCTTCTGCATACCGACAAGATCGGCGTGCCCGGGCCGGGGACGGGTCAGCGGGGCATTGCGCGCCAGTCCGTCCAGCTGTTCGGCGGTGACCGGGTCCGGCGCCATGACCGTCTCCCACTTGGGCCACTCGGTGTTGCCAATCGTGATGGCGAGCGGCCCGCCCTGGGAAACGCCGTGCCGCACCCCGCCGAGGAAGCTCACCGCGTCCTGCTCGAACGCCATGCGCGCACCCCGGCCGTGGCCCAGTCGCCTGCGTGCTAACTCCTGCGCCACGTCGTCGGTCGAGACACGTACGCCGACGGGGAGCCCCTCGAGCACCGCCACGAGGGCGGGGCCGTGGGACTCCCCGGCGGTCAACCATCTGAGCATGCGACCAGTCTGTCAGAGCACGCTGCTCCGCTACGGGGTGACGGTGAGCGCGTCCAGCCCGACGGCGTCGCCCCGAGAACCCGCGGCGTGGGCAGCGATGGCGACAAGACGAAGGACGTGCTCGGTGCGGGTCAGGCCGCTGACCCCTGCGATCCGTACCCCGCAGCCGCTGTAGGAGCGGTAGGTGCTCACCCGGGCGCGGCGCACCGAGTCCACGTACAGGTCGACGATGCCGTTCGCCGGGCCCAGGCAGGCGGTGAGCTGCACCGCGGTGCCGCGGAAGTTCATGCCTGCGCTCTCCAGCGCGGTCGGTCTGGGCAGGGCGGCCATGTAGCTGCCTCCGACAGCATTCGTGGAAGCGGCCTGGCGCCAGGTCCCGGCGTACCACATGGCCTTGCTGGTGTTATCCACCAGCGGGTCCACGCTCACCTGGGGACCGACGGCCACCGCGCTGTTGCCGGCCAGGTCGTGCACCGCCGGGCTGACCTGCACGGTGTACGTCGAGCCGGGCAGCAGCGGACGGGTGGGCGCCAGGGTCGCGGTGTGGTTATCAAAGGTGCTGACGGTGGCCGAGGCAGGCGGGTTGAGGGTCAGCGTCGTCGCCGACAGCCCGCTCACCGGTTCGGAGAAGGTGATCTTGATCGCCTGGGTGACCGCCACCCGGGAGTTCGGTAGGACGGTCGCCACCCGCGGCGGTGTCGCGTCCCGGGAGAAGCCCTGGCTCAGGGACCAGGGCAGCTTGTGCCCGGCGCTGTCCACGGCCTGCACCCGCCACACGTACTGACCGTCGGGGTAGATCTTGTCCGGGGCCACGTAGGAGGTCTGGTCGACGGTCGCCTCGTCCACGAGCACGTCGTAGGACGGGTGGTCGGCGCTCGCGACCTGGAGGTGGTAGGCGTAGGCGTCCTGGGTGGCGGCGGCCTTGGTCGCCGCCGCAAGGCCCTGCGCGTAGGACTGCCAGCGCAACGTGAAGTCGCCCCGCGCGGCCGGCGTCGCGCCGAGGGTCGGGCGACTGCTCACCTTTTGGAAAGAGCTGGGCGTGCCGGCCACCGGACCGCAACTGCTCGCGTCGCAGGCCTGCACCGCGTAGTAGTACGACTCGCGTGGACTGCTGTCGCGCCAGGAGCCGGTCGGAGTGAATTGCAGCGCGGAAGTCTCGACAATCGACGAGATGTTGGTGAAATCCTCGTCCAGGGCGATGTACAGCCGGTACCGCGCTGCGCCCGGCACCCTTGACCAGCGCAGAGTCGGTACGTCCTTGCAAACTGCGTTTCCGGGCGAACCCGTGGTGCCGCCGGCAGTGCACAGCATGTCGGGATCGCTGGCCAGGCTGGCCGTGGTCACAAGGCTCGGTGCGTACGTCTCGGCGGAGTGGTCGATGGGCGCGTAGGTGAAAGACGAGACCGCGCTCCAGTGGGCGCTTTCGGACGGGGCCGCGACGGTGCACGGAGTTCCGCTGGTCGTCGGCGACGCGTTCTCCGCGAAGGCGCCGACAGCAGGAGGACCACTCGGTGCGAGACAGTCCGTCGTGAGCTCCACGTTCGTCGTGACCGGCGCTGGAGGAAGGTGCGAGATGCCCGCTGTGGACACCGGCGTGGTGTCGACCGGCACGGCTGCGCCTACGAAGCGGTCCAGGGCCCGAACCCGCCAGTAGAGCGTGGCGTCGGATGCCGGCGCGGTGAAGATGCAGTCGCCCACGCTGCCGTTGGCCCCGGCACGGCCGAGCGACGCAGTCACGCGGGTGCGCGGCGTGAAGCAGTTGTCCAGCACCGTGCTCGCCTGGTTCTGCGTCCCCGGTGACCCGGTGAACGCGTTACTGGCGAAGGACGGATCGGTGCTGACCTGCAGCTGGTACCCGGAGGCTGCGTCGACCGGCGACCAGGCAAAGGTCGGCCGGCCCTCGAAGGGGCTGGAAACTGGGGTGGGCACTGGAGCGTCGCGCCATGCCCGGGCGAACTGCGCCTCGGCCTGGGGCTGCGTACTCTCACTGCTCCAGTGCCCGAGGCTCGCGCCCTGCAGCGCGGCGACCCGCCAGACATAGGTGGAATGCGGCAGCCAAACCGGCAGGGTGAACTCGCTGGAGACCACGTCCTGGCTGAGGGCGGGAGTGTCGGACCAGGTCGAGTCCGTCCCGACCTGGACGCGGTAGCCCGAGGCGCCGGGCACCGACGCCCAATCCAGCCGCACTGTCTTCAAGCCCGGCTGCGGGGCCGCCTCGTCGTCCGGAGTGAGCGCAGTCGGGGCTGACAGGGACGCCTTGACCGGCTCGGTCGAGGCGCTCGCCGCGCCGGCGAAGGCGAATCCACCACCGGTCACGGCCAGGACGGCCAGGCCTGCGGTTGCTGCGCGTGCGCGCTGGGTGGTCATCGTCGGGGCTCCTTGGTGAACGTCGAGGAGTCGTGGACTCCGCATCACCCTGTGTGTCGGCAGGGATGGCAGGAAGGTGTTGGGCTAGAAGGCGTACAGCGGCGCTACTGCACCGAGAAGGTCGAGCCCAGGGGTGCGTCGAACGGCTGGGCGTCGCCGATCTCGATGACGGCCGTCCAGGCGCCGTGCGCGTCCTGCTGCAGCGAGAGCAGCTTGATCTCGTGGTGCAACCCGAAGACGTCGCCGACCCGGACCAGCTGGTTCTTATCGGCCACCGAGAACGTCGCCGTCAGGTCTCCGCCGCCGGTCACCTTCACCAGCTCCAGGGCGTACGACGTGTCGGTGGGCGTCGGGCTCGGGGCAGGCGAGGGCGACGTGCCGGTGCCGGTGCCGCTTCCGCTGCCCGTTCCGGTGCCCGTGCCGCCGCTAGAACCGGTGCTGCCCGTGCTCCCGGTGCTGCCGGTGCTGCCGGTGCTGCCGGTGGACGTCGTGCCCGACGCGGTTGTGCCTGTCGGCGCCGTCGAGGACCGGGACGTACCCGTGGACTCCGGCCCGGACGGCGGCGACCCGACCGGCGTCGCGCCCGTGCCGTAGCCCCCCGACGCGCGGAAGATGGTGACCGGCGTGCTGCCGGGCGGCGTCGTTCCGGTCATCGTGGTGCCGGTCGGCGCGTCTGGGGACATGCTCGCCGGGGCGGGTGCGGGCTGGATGTACAGGGCCTTGAACGGATTGCGTCCCAGGTGCTCGGTCGAGGCCGACGGTATCCGCGGGCCCGGGGTCGGCTTGGGTGACGGCACGACATGCGAGGGACCGATCGGGGCAACCGCGCCGACACCCGCCAGCGTAATGCTGGTGACCGGGTCGGCCGGGCTGCCGCTGAGCACGAAGTACGCACCACCGCCTAGAGCCAGGACGCCGGCGAGACCGGCAGCGGCTGCGATGTTGCGGCGATTGCCGAGCCCAGTCTTGCCGGGATGCGGCTCGACGGTCTGGCCGAAGGTGTCAGTCATGTCGGTCTCCTAGTTGATCGCGGGGCCGGCCGTCGCGACGGGCCTGCCCGCGGCGGGGGCGCTCGGTGCGACGGGCAGGGTGACCGGCGTGGCCGCGGCCCGACCGGGTGCCAGAAACACCTGGCCGCTCACGGTGGCGGTCAGGATGCGGCCGTCGTCGCTGGAAGGCGCTGGCGCGGCAGAAACGATCCCAGCCGGACCGCTCTGACCGGCCGGCGGCGGCTTGACCGGGTTGGTCCCAGGGGTGGCGGTGAAGGCCGTGACCTTGAAGGCGCGCGGCAGGCTCTCCAGCCCGTCGAGGAACTGCTCGACCTCAAAGTAGCCACCGACGACGTTCACGGTCACGCCGATGGATGAGAGCAGGCCGGTGGTCGCCGACGTCGCTCCCGCAACCTTGGCCGGGGCGATGACCCCGCTCGGAGCCACCGGGGTGGTGGCCGAGCCGGCGGTCAAGGCCGTGGGCGCAGTTGGGGTGATGGAGACCAGCTCCACCCCCGCTGCGGCGGCGGCCGCGTCCAGGGCCCTGATCAGGGCCGGTAACGCGGGGTTGTCCGGGATCTTCGCCGCGACCGCGGCCAGGCGGGCCTGCTGTCGCGGCAGCGACTTGGCCTGGCTCTTGAGCACTGCCAGCTGCTGCTGCAGACCCGCGTTCCTGGACTGCTGCTCGGTGGCCTGGGTGGCCAGGTCCTCGGCGGCGGCGCGCTTAGGCGACACGACGAGGAACCAGCCGGCTGCCAGCACGGCCAGGCAGCCGACGACCGCCAGCGCCACCCACTGCTTGAGCTTGTCCATGTCAGCGTCCCGCCGGCGTGCTGTAGCGCCCGGACCGGGCCACGCTCGTGACGGTCGCGGTCGAGCTGAAGTTGACGACCTTGCGGGTCCCGAGCAGAGCTTCGGTCGAGCTGGCGAAGTAGGGGTTGATGTACGTCTTCTGGGCTGCGATGGACTCGAGCCACACCGCCACGTCGTCGTGCGAGAACGCCACGCCTGTGACATTCAGCGTGCCGATCCCCGGTGCCGCACCAGGAATGGCTGCTGTGCCAGCGCCTGCGGCTGCTGATCCGGCACTGGACGTGTAGGTCAGGTTCTTGAGCCAGACGTTGGACGGCACCGACAGGCTGAGGTCGTTGAGCAGTTGGGAGTAGCGAACCTCATCGCCCATCGCGGCGGTGAGCTGGGTCTGCGCCGCCGCGGCGCGTGCGTAGACACCGGTCACCTCGGAGTACTTCGCCGACTGCGTCTGCAGGTTCTGGCCGGAGGCGGTGGCGGTGTCCAGATCGCCTTGTGCGCTGTGCACACTGCCAACCGCCGACAGGTAGAGCAGGCCGACCACAACGAAGCAGGCGAGCACCGCAGCTCCGAGTCCGACCTGCACCCGGCGGAAGACCGCCTTCTCGGCGATCTCTGGGGGCAGCAGATTGACCTGGGGCAGCTGCAGGGTCGTGCCGCCCAGCAGGCGCAGCTGCTCGGGCGCGGCACTCACGAGGCCACCCCCATGGCGAGGCCGACCGGGACGGTGACCATCGGCTCGGCGTAGGCGAGCTGCTCGGCGTTCAGCCCGGTCTTGCCGAGCTTCAGCACCGACATCGGCCGGGCCGACTCGACCGGCAAGCGGGTGGCAGCCGAGAGGCGCTCGGCCAGCCCACCGAGGCGAGATCCGCCGCCAGACAGGACGACCCGACCGATGCGGGCTGCACCGGGCTGGGCCATGTAGTAGTCGAGGGATCCCCGGACCTCTTCGACGAACGCGCTACCCGTCGCCTCGATCGCCCGGTTGGCGGGGTGCTGCTCGGCGCTGCCGGCCACCAGGGCCAAGCCGTTGCTCTGCTTGATTGACTCGGCCTGGTCCAGCGGCACGCCGAGTCGCTCGGCGACGACGTCGGTGATGTCCGCGCCGCCCATGAGCAGGATTCGCACGAAGCGGGGGACGCCCCCCTGGTGGACCACGATGTTGGTGATGCTGGCGCCGACATCGACGAGCGCCTCGGCGTACGCCGACTCCAGGCCGGTGTGATCCATCGAGACCAGGGCCCGGAGCACGGCGAAGGATGTCAGGTCGACCCCGGTCGGCCGGAGACCGGCCTGCTCCACGGCCGCCAGGGCGCTGCCGACCATCTCCCGCGCGGCAGCGACCAGCAGCACGCGCAGCATCCGGCCGCCGGACTCGTTGGTGAACTCCTCCAGCGGGTGGAAGTCCAGGATCGCCTGCTCGACCGGCATCGGGATGAAGTCCTGCACCTGAAACGCCAAGGCCTTCTTCAGCTCGCCGGCCGGCATCCACGGCAGGTCGACCTGGCGGACGACCACCTTCTGATTGGCCACGCCGACGACGACCTTCTTGCTGCTGAACTTCGCCTGTGACCAGAGCTGCTTGATGGCTGCCGCGACGGCGTCGGTGTCAACGACCTCGCCGTCCCGCACGGCCCCGGGCGGCAGAGCCACCTGTCCGAACCGCTCGAGGGTCGCCGAGCCCTTGCCGAGGCTCAGCTCGGCGGCCCGCACCCCAGAGGTCCCGATGTCGAGACCTACGACTTTGCCTGCCACTGCTCGTCCCCTCCTGCAGCGGCACGAGGGCCGCGAGGTCCGGCGGTCGCGCCGGTGTCAAAGAGGGCATCGGGACGCTCGCGCGATCCCTTGAGCCGTCTCGACTACTCCTTTTGGCTCAGCGCACGGTCAGGCTGAGGTAGCCGTCCACCAGCTGGGCGCCGACGAGCACCGCGGTCAACGTGCCCAGCAGCATGAACGGCCCGAACGGCACCTTGGTCTTGCGCCCCCCGTCCTTGAACAAGATCAGCCCGATGCCGAACAGGCCGCCGTACAGGAAGCCCAGGAACAGCCCGACGGCCAGCTCGCCGTACCCGAGCCAGCCCAGGTAGAGCCCGAGCACGCCGCTGAGCTTGACGTCGCCGAAGCCCATCCCCTTGGGGTAGGCGAACCACAGCGCGAAGTAGAGGCCGCCGGCGATGACGGCGCAGATCAGGGCCCGGACGAAGCTGTGCCCGTCGTGGTTCACCAGCGCGGCGATCCCGAGCAGCACCACCCCCACCGGGTACGACGGGAGCGTCAGCGCGTCCGGCAGCCGCTTGAGGTCGAGGTCGATGAGGGCCAGCGCGACGCCCACCGCGCCCAGGTAGAGGTAGGCCGGCAAGACCGCGTCGAACCCGAACCGCAGAGCCAGCACCCCGAACAGGACCGCTGTCCCGAGCTCGACCAGCGGGTAGCGCTTGCTGATGGGCTCGGCGCAGTCCCGACACTTGCCCTTGAGCAGCAGCCATCCGGCAACGGGAATGTTGTCCCGCGGCCGGATCGGCGTCCCACATGCCGGGCATGCGCTGGGCGGGCTGACGACCGACTCACCTTTTGGCACCCGCCAGATGACGACGTTCAGGAAGGACCCGACTGCTAGACCCACGAGGGCCACCAGGCCGATGATCATAAGCACCTGAGGACTCTAAGACCGCAGCGCCATCACGACGGGAGCCCTGTGGGCAGCTTGACCTCTGCGTAAGCACCGGCGGCCCACGGCGCCGCGACCGGGTCGAGAAACGACGGGGGAGGAAGGCTTTTCAACCGCTTGTCGTACCGGTAGTCCTTTGCGTAACCAGTGCCTGTCCCCCCGCCCGTGCCCACGGCGCCCCTGAAGTACTGGTAGATCCCGCCTTTGACGGTGAGGTTCCCCAGCTTGGCGCCCTTGTCAAAGTTCTGCACGGTAAAGGAGTGGTTGACCGACAGGATCGCCGCGTCCAGCTCGATGTTGGTCAAACCCACGTCGATATTGGTGAAGTCGTTGCAGAAGAAGCCCGCAGGTGGCGGGTTCGTGCACTTCACTGGGTGGTAGACCTCGACATCGCCGTTTGCGATAAGGCCGAGGACGTCGGCACTTGAGCCGCCGATTCCGTTCTTGTAGAGGACGCTGCCGGTCACTGTGATGTCGTTGCGAGCGGCAACGGTAAGCCTCCCGGCCAGTGTCCCCTGCAGAAAGACGTCCCCGGCCTTGCAGCTGTAGGAGGTCAGGTCGATGGGGTCGAGCGGGAAGGCGGTGGGCCTCCCGGTGCATGCCTCCGTGCTGCTCTCCACGAAGACCACCTTATTCTTGGGCAGTGCCAGGGTCTGCGTGGCTACGCCGGCTGCGGTGATCAGCCCGCAGCCCGGGTTCGTTGCCCTCGTCAGGGGGCTGGTCACGGTCATCGTCCCGTCAGCGTTGAGGACGATGCGGGTCGGTCCGGTGTAGGGGCAGCCGTCCTGTCCGCCCTTGGCGGGGTCGGTCTTGTCCTTGATCGCAGCGTTGCTCGGTGGCAACGCGATGTCCTTGTCTGCGTAGGAGGGCCGGAAACCGGCACCCTGCGGGTCGGTTCCACCGCTGACGATCCGGTACCACTGGTTCGTGGTCGGGCCGGGGGTGGTGCTGCCGGCCGCCCAACGCGAGATGAAGCTTCCCGTGAACAGGGGATTGTCGAGCAGAATGGCATCGCGGGTGTAGGCGTCGCCGTCGAGGACGTCGATCGGGGCGAACTGGATGTCGCAACTGCGCTGGGTGGTGTAGGTGGAAGTGTTGGGAGCCGGGAAGGTGTTTCCGCCGTCGTTGCTCACTTGGAAGCTCTCAAGGTAGCTCTGATTCCGTGCAGGCGTAGCCCCGCTGGGGTACCAGTATCGGTTGCATTTGTCGGCCTCCGCGGACGTCACACCATTGTATTTGATGGCGTTGTATCCTTGGTACCTGGTGTCATTGACCACCCGTGCTGGGTACCGGCGCAGAACCGACGCCGGGTCGCTCGACTCGTGGTCGGTGTAGTAGATGTACTTCAGAAAGCTGTCCTTCCGCAGGTCCACCACGATGCTGCGCTTGCTGCTCTTGCCGCCCGGCTGCAGGATTCGTCCGGTCGCGCGGACCCGGAGCAGACCGGGCTCGTCGTCCGGTGTCCGCAGGACGTCGTAGTGATACTGCGCCGGGTTCGTCCCGGCGGAGAACGGAATGGATGCCCAGCCGGCGAGGGCCGGATTCGTGGTGGCGGCAGCGCCGCAGCGGTCCTTCCAGTATGAGTCGCACGTCGTGAGCCGCGCCAGGTAGTCGTCCACGCCGGCCTGAGCGGCCTGGATCGCTGCCCCGGTGTCCTGAGCACGCCGCGTGGTCGGGAGGCTGTTGACGACGTAGGTCAGCGTTGCCATCAGCACCAGGCTGAGGGCCAGCATGCCGCCCAGTACGACGAGCAGGGCGAACCCATCCTCGCTCCGGACCTGCCGCAGCCTGCGCGCCATCAGTAGCACCCCGTTCCGATACCAGCCGACGCGACATTGGTGACGTCGAGTTTCAGCTCGCCGTCGTTGGCGATGACGGCGCCGCCGGGCACCGTCACCGGGCGGGGCGAGACATTGGGCGAGGAGTTGACACTCAGCCAGAGATCGAAGGAGTAGACCCGGTCGAGGTCTGCCGTACTGAGCGGCGCCGCCAGGGTCGAGGCGGTAGAGCCGTTCTCGCACTGCTTCTGGCTGTCCGCCTTTGACAGCATCGAGAACAGCGGCCGGCCGGCTTGGACGCTGGACAGCACCCCTCGCGCCAGCGTGGTGGGAGCCGGAGCAGTCGCGCTGTTGGGCGTCCACACTCCTCCGTCGGGAAGCGTGCCCTGCTCGCGGACCATGGTCAGCAGACCGGTCGCCGTGCGCTCATAGGTCACGCGTTCCGATGCCGCGTCCGTTGGCGAGCTGTCCGACGCGCCACGACTGCGGGTCAGCACCACGACCTTGTCCGAGGTGGCCGAGACGACGTCATAGCTCGCACGCAGGTCGGCCGTCATCTGCAGCATGCTCACTTGCGCGGCATTGACGTCGTCGGTGCGCTTCTCCCCCCGCGCGGCGGTCCGCAGACCGCCAATGAGGGTAGTGAAGACGAGGATCGCAACCAGCGACATGAGACCCGCCACGACCGCAAGCTCGATCAGCGTGTAGCCCGAGTCCGATTCGACAGTACGAGGGCTTGGCACACCACCTGGCACCGTCATGGGACGAGCAGCGTGACGGTCGTGAGCGGGGCCGTCGGACTCGCGATCAGCACCTTCGTGGCCGTGATGGTCTGGCTCTTGCCCTTGTTGCCCGCAGTGCTGTAAGTGAAGGTCCAGGTGCCAGATGGCAGGCCGACAGCAATTCGGTTCGATGTGGGCCCGCTGATCAGGGAGCCAGAGCTGCCAGCTGGGCAGCCACCATCTGCGCCATGGGTGATCTGTACAGCGTCCGCCACTGGGTTGTTCTTGTCCACAACGAAGACCTCGACCCGCGCGAGCGGCACGCTCGCCGTACCCATCTGCCCGGCGTTCAGGACGACGGAGGCCGGGCTGGTTGCGCTGCTCGCGTCGGCGCAGGCTCCGGCCCAGGGCAGATACCCCTGCGGCGAGGGGAACAGCCCCGTGACGACGCCTGCTCCGCCAAGAGCCGCGCAGTAGGCCGTCGTAGCCGTGCACACCGGGTAGCTGCGTGAGTTCCCTGTGAAGGCAGCGTTGCCCAGCGTGACGCCAGTCGACGGCAGCGGGGGGTATGACGTGGCGCTGTCGCCGACCGGCAGGAAGTAGGACAGAGCCAGGGATGCGGCTCGGTCGTAGACGAAGCCCGGGTCCTTCGTCACCGCGCCGGCCGCCACCGTGATGCCGCGAGCCGGCGTCGCGAGCCCGCCCTGGTCGACGTACCCGGCTGTTGCCAGGGACACGGTGTAGGAGCCGGGCGTCAGCTTGGAGAACACTGCGCAGCCGTCGTCACCAGTGGTGAACTGAAGGTTGCCAGGGTTGAGCGTCACGACCTGGTTGGCAGCGGGCTTGGCATTCCGGTCGACCACCTTGACGGCGGCCACGCCCTTGGTCGGATCGACCTCGCCAACGGTCAGCTGCCGCAGCGTGTCACTGCGCACGGGCCGAATCGAACCCATGTCTACCCACGTCACCACGACGCTGATCCGGCGGGCCGAGAGGGCTCCCCCGCTGTCGCAGGCACTGTCGCTCAGGCTCGCTCCCTCACCGACGAGGGCGGTAGTTATGGTCGCCGTGAAGACGTTGCCACCGGACCGGACGGTCTGCGGGACCAACTGGCCGTCCGGGAGCTGGCCGGCAGGTATCGCGTGCAACCGGTCGATGAGGCGGGTGGCGACGTTCGCCGCAATAGTGCGGTCCTGGTTATTCCTGGCCTTGCTCAGGATCGAACCGAGCGTGGCCGCCACCGTGCCCGCCAGCAGACCGAACAGGGTCAGGGCCAGGAGCACCTCGATCATGGTGAAACCGGCCTGGTCGGCACGCCTGAAGCGGGTGAGCACGCGGATCCCTCCCCTAGCGAGTGGTGGCCGCACTGCGGTTCACCAACCTGTCGGCTACTAGACCGATCGAGTTGAGCGCTGTGCATAGATGACGCCGAATCAGCAGTTGCCGATCGCCAGGCCGTTCTGATCCGCGTGCCAGGGACGGGCTCCGCTCAACGCGGGTACGACGGCGACGCAGTACGCCGTGTCGCTGGCGATCGTTGCAGCAGCGCCGACGGTGTTGCCGTCACTGAGGCGACCATTGGCGACGACCGCCGAGCTGCTGTCAGTGAGCTGCCAGGTGCCGGCGCTGGCGCCAGCAGTCAACGTGAGCGCGCCTGGTCCACCTGCGTAGAAGCCCACGACCTGCTGAGCGATCTGCTTGACGTCGGCCTTGGCGCTTGTCTCGCGCGCTTTACGTTTGACGTTGAGTGCCGCCGGGATGGCGATGGCAGCCAGGATGCCGATCACGATCATCACAACCAGGAGCTCGATGAGCGTGAAGCCTCGGTCACGGCTGACAACGGTTCCCGCGCGGGCGGCCGCCTTCTCGGAAGCAGACATGACACCTTCATTTTCGGCAGCTCGTCCAGAACGTCGGAACAGGTGCATCAATGAGGGGGCGGCCTCCTCGGCCACCCCCTCAGTGATGAATCGTGCTACGGGCAGGTGGTTCCCTTGTTGAGACCGCCCGGTCCGGCGCTCCACGTGACGCCGTTCTCGGCCAGAACGCTGACGCAGTATGTGGACGGAGCTGGCGTTCCTGTGGTCGTGGCGGCGGTGAACACGACGCTGGGAGTGTTACCAGCCGAAACCTTCACGTTGGCGGTCTGCGGGGTCGTGGACGCAGCTGTCGTGGCCGAGATCGTGTACGGGAGCGCCCCGGTCTGCTTGACGGCGGCGCCAACGCTGAATGAGGCGGCGGTCAGGTCGCCGTCCACGGCGGCCGCGGCGAACTCCTTGGAGATGTTGGTCGCGTCCGCCTTCGCCGAGGTTTCCTTCGCCTTGTTCTTCTGGTTCAGGAAGGCCGGGATGGCGATGGCCGCGAGAATGCCGATAATGATCATGACGACGAGGAGCTCGATGAGGGTGAAGCCGTTCTCATCGTTCTCCTGTGCCTTGCGGATGCGAGCGAGCATTGCGGGTGTCCTCCCGGACGAGTAGGTGAGCCGCGCGGTGGTGCCGTGCTCCCTCACGCGGCCCCCCTCTACGAAGGTGCCGACCGAGGCAACCAGGCTGACCCGCGAGGTACGGGTTCCTTGGCTTTGCGAGCCCGCCTCACGGCGGGGGTGCCTTTTGCTTGGCCGTGCGGCTCGATGACATCAGGTGCTTCGGTCACTCGGAGCATCGGCTTGAGCCTGCATCCGATGGCAGTTCGGCTACGCTTCCGCGTGCGCAGGACCGATGAGAGCGGGCGGGCTGCGCGCTACCCATCGGCTCGTACCGAAGCTACTGCCGGGTCGGCTGGAGGCAGGACACTCTCGCCGGCGGCGAGACGGCTCTTGTTGACACGCTCGCAAGGCAGCAAGCTGCGGTCGTCGCCATGTCGGTGCTGGAGATGCTGACTGACCTGCTGGTGCTGCACCGGGCGTTGGACGGCCCAGCGGTCGATCACCAGGGCATTGCTGCGATTCCCTGCTCGACCGATCAAGTCCTTGATCTCGGCATCGTCGACGAGGAACAGACTTATGCCACTGCTGCCGAGCTCGCGGTTCCGTTGCTCGTGGGGATGCATGCGGCTGGGCAATACGTGGAACGGGCGGGTGAAGTTGAAAACTCATCCTGTGGCATGGGAAGAGATCTCGTAGTACCTGAGCGAGGTTATTTGATGACGTTCATCAGCGTGAAGATGGGCATGTACAAGGCCACAATCATGGCGCCGATGATGCTGCCGACACTGACGATCATGAGCGGCTCGATGAGGGCCGTCAGCGCCTCGGTGGTGGCCTCGACCTCCTGGTCGTAGAACTCGGAGATCTTGTACAGCATCGTGTCCAGCGCACCCGTGTCCTCGCCGACGCTGATCATTTGAACGACCATCGGTGGGAACACGGCATGGTTGGTGAGGGGTGCGGCGAGCGCTTCGCCCTGTCGGACGCTGTCCTGCACCTCGCGGAGCGCCCGCTCGAGCACGACGTTGCCCGTGGTATCCGCCACGATGTCCAAGCTCTGCAGGATCGGTACGCCGCTTTTCATCATTGTGCCCAGGTTACGGGCAAACCGGGCGAGGGCGATCTTCTGGAAGAGCTTGCCGAAGACCGGCACCTTCAGCTTGACCGGGTCCAGGACGTTGCGCACCTCCGGCCGGCGTTTCACCTTCGGCCAGGTGAAGAAGAAGGCAATCAGGCCGACCAGACCGAGCGGGGCAAGGATCTGCATGGCGTGCGACATCCCCACGAGGATGCGGGTAGGTAGCGGCAACTGGGCGTTAAAGTCGGCGAACAGGCCCACGAAGACGGGCACGATGAACAGCAGCATCGCGATGACGGCAATGATGGCTATGATGAACACGACGACCGGGTAGGTCATCGCCGCCTTCACCTTGCCGCGGAGCTTGACCTCGGCCTCGTAGTTCTCGGCGATCTGCAACAGGACCATGTCCAGGAAACCACCGACCTCGCCCGCCTTGGTCATGTTGACAAATAGGGGCGGGAATGCGTCCGGGTGCTTGCCCAGCGCAGCCGACAGTGAGCTACCGGTCTCGATGTCGTTGCGGACGTCACCGAGCACCCGCGCGAGCTCCTTGTTGTCCGTCTGTTCGACCAGGATGTTCAGGGCACGCAACAGTGACAGACCACTGCTGATCATCGTGGCGAACTGTCGGCTGAAGATGGCGAGGTCCTTCAGCTTCACCTTCTTGCGGCCGAGCCCGGGGATCTTCAGCTCCCGCTGCATCCCCTGGTTCGTCTCCGTGATGGTCATCGGCGCGTAGCCCATGGCTTTGAGCTTCGCGGCGACCTGTGACGGCGAGTCCGCGTCGAGCTTGCCCGTCTTCACCGCGCCTGTGCGGTCGCGGACCTTGTACTCGAAGGTGGCTGTTGTCATGACGTACCCCTCAGGCTCGGCCGCAGAGGCGGTTGAAGTCCTCGACGTGGTGGCACTTCTCCAGCGCATCGTCGTAGGTGATCCTGCGGCGCTTCACCAACTCGGCGAGATGCGAATCCATCGTGCCCATCCCGTGCTTAGCGCCGGCCTGCATCGCCGAGTAGATCTGGTGCGTCTTGCCCTCGCGGATGAGGTTGCGGATGGCGGGCGTCGCGACGAGCACCTCGGTCGCGACGACGCGCCCCCGACCGTCGGCGGTCTTGATCAACTGCTGGCAGACAACGCCCTGCAGGGCGCTGGCGAGCTGCACCCGTACCTGCTGCTGCTGGGAAGGCGGGAACACGTCGATGACCCGGTCGATGGTCTGCGCGGCGTCCTGGGTGTGCAGGGTCGCCATGACGAGGTGACCGGTTTCCGCTGCGGTCAGGGCGATCTCGATGGTCTCCAGGTCACGCATCTCACCGACCAGGATGATGTCCGGGTCCTGGCGCAGCACGTGCTTGAGCGCGTTCTTGAACGAATGGGTGTCCTCCCCCACTTCACGCTGGTTGATCAAGCAGCTCTTGTGCTGATGCAGGAACTCGATCGGGTCCTCGACCGTCATGATGTGGTCGTGACGCTGACGGTTCGCCAGGTCGACGACCGCAGCCAGCGTCGTCGACTTCCCTGAGCCCGTCGGGCCGGTAACGAGCACGAAGCCACGCGGGAGCATTGCAAAGTTCGCCACCGCCGGCGGTACGCCGAGGGCCTCCAGCGGCCTGATCTCGTACGGAATGAGCCGGAAGGCCGCACCGACTGAATCGCGTTGGCGGTACATGTTGACGCGGAACCGGGCCTTGCCCGGCAGGCTGTAGGCGAAGTCGAGCTCGAGCACCTCCTCGAACTTCTCCCGCTGCTTCTGGGTGAGGATCGCGTACAACGTCTTCTGGATCATCTGCGGCGTCAGGACCGGGAAGTCCTCGACCGCCTCGAGATGGCCATGCATGCGTACGGTCGGCGGCGCCCCGGTGGTCAGGTGCAGGTCGGAACAGTCCCGCTCCAGCACCTGCAGCAGCAGATCGGCGAGCAGGTTGCTGTCCTCGGAGTTGTCCTCAGCACCCAGACGAACCGCAGCCGCGGGCTGCTTGCCCGGCGCGTCGAGCGGCGGTTCGGTGCGGGTAGCCATCGGCTGCTCGGGCACCAGACCAACCGAGGTGACCGGCGCACCTTCGGGGACCGGAACGCGCAGGGCGGCCGCCGCCACCGGAGCCGTCGCAGCGTACGCCAGGGGAATGGCCGCGGCGGGAGCCGACGCGTACGGCGGAGCAGCCGGGACGTACGCCGAAGCGGCGGGCGTCGCCGCGACCGGGGCCGTGACAAGCGGTGCAGCGTAGGCCGGAGTGGGAGCCAACGGAGCTGGAGCCAACGGAGCGGGAACCGCCACGGCGACCGTCGCGACGGGCGGCGCGGCCAGCGGCGGCGGTGCCGCTACCGGAACGGGCGTGCCGAAGTACCCGTCGAGCCCCGACGGTGCCTGCTGCGCGTCCACGTGTCCTCCTCGGGACCCGTCGGTACGGGTCCTGGGAGGCATCGGCCGGCCGCCCGACCTCCTTGAGCACTGCGACGCGGGCGCTCCTAGCCGCCATTTGCGGCCGACCAGCCCGGCCCGGGTGACTCCCCAGCTGCGCGATCTTGACGGTGTGGCTGAGTAATCGGCGTGTCGCACGCCATAGCGTCAAGATCGCGCCCGGGCGGGGGGGGCTAGGACGAGGAGCGCGAGGCGGCTCAGACGACGACGCGCAGGATCTCCTCGATCGAGGTGTGGCCGGCCTTCACCTTCGTCAGCCCGTCGTTGCGCAAGGTGATCATCCCCTGCTCCAGCGCCACCTTGCTGATGACCAGCGCCGAGGCGTGCTCGACCGCGAGCCGCTCGATCTCCTCCGAGACGGCCATCACCTCGTGCAACGCCAGCCGCCCCTTGTACCCGGTTTTGGAGCACGCCGAGCAGCCGATCGGCCGGTACAGCGTTGGCAGCGCTTCGTCGACGCTCCACGGGAACCGGGCGTCGGCGAGGAACTGGCGCGTCGGGGTGTACGCCTGTTTGCACTTCGGGCACAGCCGCCGGGCCAGGCGCTGCGCGAGCACGCAGTCCAGCGCCGAGCCGACCAGGAACGGCTCGATGCCCATCTCGGTCAGCCGGGTGATGGCCGAGGGCGCATCGTTGGTGTGCAGGGTCGACAGCACGAGGTGACCGGTGAGGGCTGCCTCGACGGCGATCTGGGCGGTCTCGTGGTCCCGGATCTCACCGAGCAGGACGATGTCGGGGTCCGAGCGCAGGATCGAACGCAGTGCGGCCGCAAAGGTCAGACCGGCCTTGACGTTGGTCTGCACCTGGTTGATGCCGGCCAGCCGGTACTCCACCGGGTCCTCGACGGTGATGACGTTGACCTCGGGCTTGCTGACGATGTTCAGCGTCGCGTACAGGGTGGTCGACTTCCCCGAGCCCGTCGGCCCGGTGACGAGGATCAGCCCGTACGACTTGGCGAAGCTTTTGGAGTAGACGTCGTAGTTCTCCTGGCCGAAACCCAGGTCGGACAGGGTGAGCATCGCGGTGGAGTTGTCCAGGATCCGCATGACGATCTTCTCGCCCCACACCGTGGGCAGCGTCGCCACGCGCAGGTCGATCTTCTTGCCGTTGGCCGTGACCGACAGTCGGCCGTCCTGCGGGATCCGGCGCTCCGCGATGTTGATGTCGGCCATGATCTTCAGCCGGCTGGTGACGCCCGAGGTGATGCTCTTGGGCGAGCGCATCACCTCGTGCAGGACGCCGTCGATGCGGAAGCGCACCCGCAGGTCGCGCTCGGCCGGTTCGATGTGGATGTCGCTGGCCCGATCCTGGATCGCCTGGGTGATGAGCAGGTTGACGAATTTCACGATCGGCGCGTCCTCGACGACCTCCTTGACCTTGCCGAGGTCGTCGTCGTCGTCGCGGCCGGCCTCCATGGCGATCGTCAAGTCGTCGAGCTCGGCGTCACCGCGGTGGTAGCGGTTGATCGCCGCCAGGACGTCCGGCTTGGTCGCCACGACAGGACGGATCTCCATGCCGGCCATGGAGCGCATGTCGTCCAGGGCGAACACGTTGGCCGGGTCGGCCATCGCCACGACGAGCCGGCCGTCGTCGTACCCGATCGGCAGGGCAGTGTGCCTGCGGCAGACCGGTTCTGGCACGCGGGACACCGCAGAGCCGTCCACCGGGTAGTCCGACAGGTCAACGAACTTCAGGCCGATCTGCTGAGCGAGGGAGGCCACCAGCTGGCCCTCGGTGAGAATCTGCAGGTCCACGAGCACCCGCCCGAGGGCGCGCCCCAGACGCCGCTGCTCCTCGACCGCGACGTCGAGCTGCGCCGCGGTGACCAGGCCGCCCTCGAGCAGGACGTCGCCGAGCTGCTTCACGGTCTTCCGTCAGCGCCGGGCTGCGTCGAGCTCACACCAGGTCATCGGTGCGCCCGCCGTGGACTTGACCCTTCCGGCGCTGGCCCTGTCTTCTGGGATGACGGCCGGCCGGGACCTGATGAGCGTGCGAAGGGAGCGGACTGCTGCATCGGAGCAGACACGTTCCGACGCCGGGCACAGGAGGGTGCCGGCAGCCCCCAGGCGCCCGAGTGCCGACGGTGTTCACGTTCACAGCCCCTTCACGCCAGCGAGGAGCCGCAGGAGCAGGGTCCAGTCCACGGTCGCATCACGATCTCGGTACGACGACGACGTGGCCTCCTCGGGAAGCAGGGCTTGAGAGTGGGCTGGCGTGAAGGCCGGCGCTAGGGCGTGCGGGCCGGTCGGGTCCGGCCGGCCCTCCAGGGCGGCGAGCAGGCGTTGCCGGCGTACGGCAGTGCTGGCGCCCGGCTCGCCAACAACCAGCAGGCCACGTTCGAGCAGAACGGCCAGGAGGCTGACCACGAGGTACTCGCCGCGACCGGACAGGGCCACGAGCTCGCTGACCGTGCGTACTCCGTCGACGAGCGACAGCAGCACCCACTGTTCGCGGGTGACGGCGGGATCGCCGTCGGGGCAGGGCGACAGCGACAGGACCGACGCAGACGACGGTAGGACTGCGGCCAGCTCGGCCCAGGACTCCAGGCGGCGGCGGCCCTCGGCAAGGACCTCCTCGACCGGCACGCTCATCCCAAGGTCGTCCGGGTCGAGTTCGTCCATGACAAAGGTGAACTCACCGTTGTGCCAGCGCAGTAGTTCGAAGACCGCATCGGTCACCTGCTCGGTCGCGGCCTGGACCACCAGGGCCTGCTGGAGGCCGCCCCCGGCGAGAGCCCGGCCCAGCCCCATACCGGGCTCGTCGACGACCTGCTCGATCGCGGCGGCGAGAGCTTCGTCATCGACCAGGCCGGCCCCGATCATCCGGCGCCCCAGTGCCTGTCGGCCCGCATCGGAGCGGGCGCCGCTGACGGCCCCCTCGCGAAGGTGCACCGTTGCGTGCCCGTCGCCGCAGCGCAGGTGCAGCACCCCGGTTTTGTTCGTCGAGCTCAGCAACTGCAGGATGTCGGACAGGTTGAACGCGTCCAGCGTCCCCTCGAGCCTCACGACGCCAGCGGCTGCGCACGGCTGCCCGGGCAGTGCTCAGGCATCCTCCTGCCCCCTCCGACGTCGGCCGTCCGCCGGCCCTGCTGACCCATCGGCGGGGCGCGTGAGGGCCTTGAGCCTCAGCCCCGGCCTGGATCGCGGGCGTCCAGCGCGGCCCGCATGGCCGCCAGGGGGGCTGCCTGCCCGGTCATCAGCTCCACCTGCGCTGCCGCCTGGTGCAGGAGCATCGAGCTGCCCGGTACGACGGTCGCGCCGGCCGTCAGGTACGCGCTGGCCAGCGGCGTGGGCCACGGCGCGTAGACGACGTCCAGCAGCACCGGTGGCCGGCCGGCCACCGTCAGCGGCAACGGCACACCGGCCGGAACGGTGCTGACCACGACGTCGGCCCCGAGCCCGGCTGCGAGGTCTAGGAGTGCGACGCTCAGCCGCAACCCCAGCCGCTCGGCGAGGACCAGCAGATGGCCCGCCCTGGCCGTCGACCGAGCCAGCACCCGTACGGCACCGACCCCGAGCTGGGACAGGGCGACCACGGCGCTGGCCGCCGTTGCGCCGGCACCGAGCACCACGGCCCGCTCCGGACCGGCGACCCCCACCTCACGCAGCGCCGCCACAATCCCGGCGACGTCGGTGTTCTCGCCGTACCGGCCGTCCTGGAGCAGGACCGTGTTGGCCGCCCCGGTCAGCTCCACCAGCGGCGACCGGGCGCTCAGCAGCGGCAGCACGGCCTGCTTGAGCGGCATAGTCAGCGACAGGCCGGCCCACTCCCGAGCCGCGCCGTCCAGGCCCTCCAGGAAGCCAGGCAGCTCGGCGGCGCGCACCTGCAGGGCGTCGTACCGCCATGGCAGGTCCAGGGCTGCGTACGCCGCGCGGTGCAGCAGCGGAGACAGCGAGTGGGCGATCGGCGAGCCGAGAACCGCTGCCCGCACCTAGTAGACGCCGTCCTTCTGGGCCTTGGCCTTGGCGGCAAGGAACTGTGGGTAGGAGGCGGTGAACAGCGAGTGCCCCTGCTTGTCGATCGTGATGAAGAAGACGTAGTCCCCGGAAGCCGGGTGCAGCGCGGCCTGCAGGGCAGCCCGCCCCGGCGAGTCGATGGGGGTCGGCGGCAGCCCCTTGTGCAAGTAGGTGTTGAAGGGCGACTCGACGGCGATGTCGGCGGTGGACAGCCGCGCGGCCCGTTCGGCGCGCACGTAGTTCACCGTCGAGTCCAGCTGAAGTGGCATGCCTTTGGCCAGTCGGTTGTAGATCACCCGCGCGACCTTGGCCCGGTCGGCCTGCAGGGGGGTCTCGGCCTCCACCAGGCTCGCGATCGTGACGATGTCGTACGGCGTCCGCCGCTGCGCCTTGGCCGCCACCTCCAGGTCCAGCGCGGCCGCCTCGATGCTGAACCGCGCGGTCATCAGGCGCAACACGTCCACCGCCTTCGTCCCCGGTTCGACGTCATAGGTGGCCGGGAACAAGAAGCCTTCGGGCTTTGCCTTGGCGTACGCCGGAAGCCCGAGGGCGCCGGGCTTGGCCAGCGCGGCCACCAGGTCTGCTCGGGGTACCTCGGTGCCCTTGGCCAGCCGGTCCACGACCGTGGCCAGGGGCGTGCCCTCCGGCAGGGTGATCCGGCCGCGCAGCCGGGACCCAGGCTCCAGCAGCAGGGCCAGGGCGCTCTTGGCGCTCATGTGCTCGCGCAGGCGGTAGAACCCCGGCTGCAGCGAGCGGGAGCGCGCTTCCCCCGCGGACGCGCTGGCGAACGCCCCGACGCTCTGGACCACCTGCTTGCTGACCAGCGTCGCGCCGATGTCCCGCGCCGTGTCCCCCGCGTGGACCTGCACCACTGCCTCGCCCGCACCGGCGCCGGCATAGTCCGCGTCGCCGGAGAATCCGGCGAGCACCGACCGGGCTCCCAGCAGGGCAGCGCCCAGCAGGGCCAGCACGAGTACGGCGAGTACGACCAGGCCGACGGGCTTGGGCAGGCGCTTGGGCGGCCGCGGCGGATGGTCCTCGAAGAGCAGGCTCACGTCCTGACCCTACCGATCGGCGCCCGGGCCGTGCCACAGCATGATCGTCGGCCTAACGAGCCCGCTCCAGAACCGTTTGCAGCAGGGCCACGGCCGCCGCCTGGTCTACGACGGCGCGGGCCCGTTTGCCGCTGCGTCCCGCGGCGCGCAGCGCGGCCGTCGCCGTCACCGTCGTCAGCCGCTCGTCGACGAGTTGCACCGGGACGGGGGCCACCAGCGGCGCGAGGACCTTGACGTACGCCCTGGCCATGTCCGCCGAGGCCGACACCGAACGGCCGGACAGCGAGGTCGGCAGCCCCACGACGACGAGCACGGCCTCCCGCTCGGCGGCCAGAGCTGCGACGCGGGCGTGGCCGGGCGCCGGGACGGTCTCGACCGGTGAGGCCAGGATGCGGTGCGGGTCACTGGCAGCTACACCGACCCGCACCGTCCCGACGTCGACGGCGAGCACCACCCCCGGCACCTGCGCCACGCCCGTCCCCCCGCCGTCGACCCGGCGGCTGTGCTGCCGCCCGTGCACCTTGGCACGCGGCAGTGCGTACCCTGGCTCCTGGAGTGCCGGGAAGCCTGGTCGGCGTCGCTTCGACCTGCCGGGGGACTCGTGCACGAGACGTTGATGTTCGGTCTGCTTGTGCTGTGCGCCGCGGGCGCCGCCCTGGCCGCCGTGCAATCGCAAGTCATCTGGCAGCGGTTGCGCGTCCCGGCCCCGGCCCTGTTCCTGGCCGCCGCGGCGCTGACCGTGCGCTTCGTGCCCTCGGTGTCCGAACCCACCCACCGCACGGTCGAGCGCGTGGTGACCCTGGCGCTGCTGGTGATCCTGTTCGACGGCGGCCTGGGCATCGGCGTCCGCCGGCTGCGGACCGTCGCCCCGACCGTACTGAGCCTGGGGGTCCTCGGGACCTTCGCGACCGTGGTGGGCGGCAGCCTGCTGGTGCACGCGGTGCTCGGCGTCAGCTGGTACCTCTCGGTGCTGGTCGCCACTGCCATCTCCCCCACGGATCCGGCGGTGGTGTTCTCCGTGCTCGGCCAGCGCGAGGTCGAGGGCCGCAGCGGCACGGTCCTGGAGGGCGAGTCCGGGGCGAACGATCCCGTGGGCATTGCGCTGATGGCCGCGCTGCTCAGCGCCGGCTCGCTGTCCGCAGGGTCCCTGGGCCAGGTTGCCGGCACGTTCGCGCTGCAGATGGGTGTCGGCGCCGCCGTCGGGGTGCTCGGGGGTCGGCTGCTGCTGATGGTCACGCGCCGCGTACCGCTGCCGGGCGAGGGCCTGCACCCTGTCCGCACCCTGGTCGGGGCCGGCGTGTTGTTCGGCCTGGCCACCGTCGCCCACGGCTCGGGCTTCCTGGCGGTCTTCGTCGCCGGCATCGTGCTGGGCGACGAGCGGGCGCCGTACAAGCGTGAGGTCGAGCGCTTCCAGTCGGCCCTGGCGAGCGTGGCTGAGGTCGTCGCGTTCGCCTACCTGGGCTTCACTGTCCACCTGGACTTGCTGGCGCGCGCGGATGTGTGGGTGCCGGGACTGGCCCTCGGCGTCCTGCTCGCGCTGCTCGTGCGACCAGTGGTCGGGCTTCCGCTGCTGCTGGGTGCCCGGCTGGGTCGCGGCGAGCAGGCCTTCGTGCTGTTCGCAGGGCTCAAGGGCGCGGTGCCGCTGCTGCTCGGCAGCATGCTGGTGCCGCTGGCTGGCGGCGACCGCCTGTACGGGGTGGTGGTCGTCGTGGTCCTGGTGTCGGTGCTGGGTCAGGGCACCCTGGTACCGACCGCTGCCCGGCTGCTGCAGGTCGGGATGCGGGTCGTCGTGCCGGAGCCGTTCGCCCTCGGGGTGCGCCTGCAGGACGAGCCCGAAGGCGCGCACCGGCTGATCGTCGCCGCCGGATCGGTTGCCGACGGCACCCGAATCGGCGAGCTCCCCGGCCTGGCCGAGGGCAGCTGGATCAGCCTGGTCGTCCGGGCCGGCGCGCTGGTACCGGTCCGGGGTGACACCCGGCTGACTGCCGGCGACCAGGTGCTGATGCTGCTGGACGACGAGCAGGACGCCGACGCGGTACACGCCTGCTTCGAGCGCCCCTCCGACCCGCCGCCCCTCCTTCAGCGCTGATCAAGGCGAAAAGCCCATGATCGTCGGCGTGATCATGGGCCTCTCGCCTTGATCGTGCACATCGACCAGCGCGGCGACGGCCACCGTCGGTCCTGACTGCTCAGCTCACCCGGCGCCCCGGGCGGCGCGGCGACAAGCACCTGAACCGGGTACGTGGTCGGGCTGCTGCCAGGCGCACTGCTGGGCAGCAGGCCGATGGCCGTTACGGTGCCACTGGCGGAGAACGTTCCACCGTCTGGCAGCACCTCGGCGTGCAGCCCAGTCCGGATGCCGGACATCGAGGTCAGCGAAACGTCCAACGTGACCTGGGCGGCGCCTGGCCCGGTGACGGTGATCCGGTCCTTGGAAGACTCTGCACCACCTGCGGTGTAGGGCTGCACCGCGATGGTGCCGCTAATCGGGCTGCGCAGGGTGGCCTCGCTCCGACCAGCCTGGGCGGCGAGCAGGTGCGCCTGCGCGGCCGCGATCGCTGCGGTGTCGAGCGTCATCCGGCCGGCCAGAGTCAGCCCGGCTGAGGCCGCGGACGTCGCGGAACCGGACGGGCCGCTCGGCGAGCCGGACGGGTTCGGAGAGGACGGGTCGGTCCTGTCCGGCACAGTTGCGCTGCTCCGGCCGCTGCTGTTCGGACCAGGTTGCGCGCCCGGGGCACCCGCCGGCGCGCTGTCCCGGCCGACCGCGGTCCGGGCTTGGCCGGCGCTCGACCCGGCCCTGGCCGTGAGGGCCTGCTGCAGCTGCTGCTGGGCATGCTGAACCTGCTGCTGGGCGACCAGAACCGCGCTCAACGCACCCGCACAGTTCGGCGTCGCAGGACCACCGCGCATCGCCTTAGTGGACTCCACCGGTCCAGGCACTGCTCGGGTCAGGCTGACGGCCTCGGCCGTCGTGGTGCGGCTCCCCGAGTCGCTGGGCATCCCGCTCGGGCTCGGCGTGCCGGTCGGGCTCGGTGAGTCGCTCGGCGTACCGCTCGGGCTCGGCGTACCGCTCGGGCTCGGCGTACTGCTCGGCGTACCGCTCGGGCTCGATGTAGCGCTCGGCGTAACGCTCGGGCTCGGTGTGCCGCTCGGGCTGGGCGTACCGCTCGGGCTCGGCGCACCGCTCGGGCTCGCTGTGGCTGTCGCACTGGGTACCGAAGGGCTGGGCTCCGGGGTGCGGGGTGCTGCGCACGTGCTCATCGCGGCCTGCAACGTCGAAGCGGCATGCCGCAGCGCCTTGTCAGCCCGGGCAGTGGCGATGCCGGACGCCCGGCTGGAGGTGTCCGCCGCGCCCGCGGGGGCGCGGGGCGCAATGGTCGTCACCGGCGCAGGGCGGGCTTGGCTGGTTCGGGCGGTCTGCCCGGCGCCGCCGGTCTGGTCGGTCTCCAGAGCGGCGCGGGACTTGGCCAGGGCCGCGCTGGCTCGCAGGACGGCCAGGTCCAGCGGTCCGGTGTCCAGCGTGGCGAGCACCTGCCCGGCGGTCACCTGCTGGCCCTGCGACACGGCAACGCTGCGCACCGTTCCGGCGCTGGCGAAGCCCGCAGTGGACTGGTGTAACAGGGAGATCGTCCCGCTGCCGGCGAACAGCTGCTGTACATCGCCCGTGGTCACCAAGGCGGTGCGGTATCCGGGGGGGCTGCTCGCGGAGGCCCAGCTGACTGCGCCTCCCGCGGCCAGCAAGGCGACGACGACCGCGATCACGGCGGCCCGGCGGTTCGGTCGATGACTGACCAGTCGATGACTGGCCGATCGATGACTAGCCACCGGTGCCTCCGGCGCCTGAGCACTGACCGTTGCTGGCAGGTCTGACCGAGATCGAACGTGCGGTGACCGCGCCGGCACTGTCCGCCGGCCCGCGGACAGTGACGCACCGGCCGACGACTAGGGCCGTTGCGTTCCCCGGCGCCCGCTTGCTGTAGCTGGTTGTGGACGCGGTCGTGATGGTGACCGAGGAACCATCGCTGGGCGCTCCGGTTGCCTGGACCACGAACCCCGTGCCGCTTCTCGACAGGACCTTGCCGTACGTGGTGGTGGCCCTGCTGCGTCGGGATCCGGCGGGTGCCGACGGGCCGGCACTTGCGCCGGAGGCGGCACGCCGTCGCTGGGTCGGGGCGCCGTCCTTGCCCCGGACGCAGGCTCCCTTCACCGCCGGCGTGACAGCGACGGAGGTGGCGACCGAGGTGGCGCCGCCGGCAGGGCTCGCAGCGCCGGGCATGCCGCCGTCGCGTACCAGGACGCACGAACCAACCGTGACGTCCGCTGCTGTACCCGCGACAGTCGCAGTGAACGTCGTCGCGGTGTTGTAGGTAACGGCGGTCTGGCCGCCTCCGCCCTGTACCTGCAGCGTATGGCCGGACACCGCGGCAAGTAGCCCGGAGGTGCCGGGCTGGCCGCGGCGGTGCGGGCTCGGCTGCGACTGGGCAGGGCTCTGCGACTGGGCAGGGCTTTGCGACTGGGCGGTGGTCGAGCCGCCGCAGGCAGCCGCGCCCAGCAGGATCGCCACGGTCAGCAGCGTCGGCGGAAGGGTGGTCTTGCTCAAAAGGGCGCTCATGGGGTTCCTCACTCGTTCCGCAGGGCGTCGATGGGTGGTAGGCGGGCGGCGCGGCTGGCCGGGTAGACCCCGGCGCCGACGCCGATGGCGAGCGCAACGGCAACTGCTGCCACGGCTGCCACGGGCGAGACGGTCACGGGCTGGTTGAGCACGCCGGGGAGCACCGCGGCGCCGACGAGGCCGAGCGCGAGCCCGAGCAGGCCCCCCGTGACGCCGAGCAGGCTGGCCTCCACCAGGAACTGCCGCCGCACCAACGCAGGGGTCGCCCCCAGCGCCTTGCGCAGCCCGATCTCGCGGATCCGCTCGGTGACGCTTACGAGCATGATGTTCATGACGCCGATGCCGCCGACCAGCAGGCTTATCCCGGCCACGCCACCGAGCAGGACGGTGAGGGTCCGGCTGGTGGCCGTGGCCGTCTCCAGCAGCGACTGCTGGCTGGTGATGGTGAAGTCCGCGCTGCTGGGCGCCACCCCATGCCGGGTCAGCAGGAGCGAGTCGGCCTCCTGATAGGCCGCGCTCAGCGCAGTCGAGGACTCAGCCTGCAGATAGATCGTGGACACCGAGGCGCGCGCCTGCCCCGCGGCGACGCGCACGGCGAAGCTCGTCTGGGGGACAATCGCGAGGTCGTCCTCGCTGGCTGCACCGGACCCGGACCCGACGGCGGCCAGCACCCCCACCACGGTGAAGCTCGAACCGTTCATGGTCACGGAGCGGCCGACGGCGCTGCGGCCCTGGAACAGCTGCGTTTCGGTATCCGGCCCGAGTACGACGACCGACCGCGCCTGGTCGAGCTCCGCCTGGTCGAAGAAGCGCCCGGCGGACAGGGTCCTGGCCCGCACCTGCTGCCAGCTCGGGGTGGTTCCCACGACGCCGGTCGTCCAGTTCGTCGTACCGGCCGTCAGGGACTGGGCGCTCCGGGAGATCGCCGCCACCCCGCGCACGTCCGGGGCCACCACCGGGGACCTGAGCGCGACCGCGTCGGCAGCGGTGAGTGTGGAGGAGCTTCCCTGCCCACCGCGTACGCCGGTGCTGCTGGTCGTGGAGCCGGGAGACACGACGAGCAGGTTGCTCCCCAGCTTGTCGATCCGATCCCGTACCTGCGCCTGGGCGCCCTGGCCGAGCCCGACGGTGAGAATGACGGCCGCGATGCCGATCAGGATCCCCAGCATCGTCAGGACCGAGCGCAACCGGTGCGCCTGGACGGCCTCCAGCGCCGTCCGAAAGCTCTCCAGCACACTCACGGGGCAGCCATCGGGACGGGCTGCTCGAGCAAGCCGTCGCGAATCCGGACGGTGCGCTGTGCAGCGGCGGCGACGTCGGGCTCGTGGGTGATCAGCATGATGGTGCGGCCGCTCGCGTGCAGCTCGGCGAACAGCCCCAGGACGTCCGCTGTCGAGCGCGAGTCCAGGTTGCCCGTCGGCTCGTCGGCCAGGATCAGAGCCGGGTCGGTGACCAGTGCCCGGGCCACCGCGACGCGCTGCTGCTGACCACCTGACAGCTCACCGGGCCGGTGCTCGACGCGATCGCCCAGCCCGACCCGGTCCAGGGCCGTCGCGGCCCGCGCCCGTCGCTCGTTTCGGTCCACACCGGCGTAGACGAGCGGCAGCTCGACGTTGCGGGCGGCGGACATGCTGGGCAGCAGGTTGAAGCCCTGGAAGACGAACCCGATCCGCTGGTTGCGCACCTCGGCCAGCTCCACCTCGCTCATCGCGCTGACGTCGGTGCCGGCCAGCTCGTACGTCCCGGCAGTCGGTACGTCAAGGCATCCCAGGATGTGCATCAAGGTGGACTTCCCGGACCCGGACGGGCCCATCAGAGCGACGTACTCACCCTCCTCCACCCGCATCGTGATGCCGCGCAACGCCTCGACCTCGAGATGGCCGGTCGCGTAGGTCTTGCGGACCTGCCGCAGCTCAAGCGTGCTGCTCATTGGCCACCACCGGAAGAACCTGCCCCACCCGAACCGCCGCCGCCCCCACCACCGCGCTGCCAGATCCGCCGGCACCGCCTCCGCCGCCGCCGCCGCGCCGTTGGCCGGCACCGCCGCCACCGGAGCCCCCGACCCGGGTGGGCGTGACCTCCACCAGGTCCCCGTCGTGCAGGCCACTGGTGATCTGCGTCGTTGCGCCGAGGACTGTCCCGACCCCGACCGGCGTGCTGACCTGCCTGCCCCTGAGGTGCTGGTACACCACCGTCGTACCGCCCTGGGTGTGCAACGCCCGGGTCGGCACCGACAGGACGTCGGGCAGTTGCTTGACGACGAAGGTGACATCGGCGCTGCCGCCGGCGTACAACCCTGCAGGATTGCCGGTGACGTCGATGACGACCGGGAACATCGCCGTCCCGCCGGCCGAGGAGCTGGCCTGGACGCCGACCGAGGCAATGGTGCCGAAGACAGTGGCAGGGTTCCCGGTCGGCGAGATCTGCGCCTGCAGCCCGGTCTTGAGCTGCGGGAGGTCGGCACTGCTGACGCTCGCGTCCACCTTCCAGGCGTCGGTCGTGATCAACGTAATGGTCTGCGTCGGCCCCGACCCAGAGGCCGTGCCGTTCGCGGCCGGGGCGCTTGCCGCGGTCCGCGACGACGTGCTGGACGAGCCGACCTGGTCACCGGGCTGCAGCCCCACGGCTGCAACCGTCCCGGTGAACGGCGCGGTCAGGGACGCAGTTGCCAGGTCGGCGCGGGCCTGGGTCAGCGCTGCATTGTCCGCAGCCAGCGCAGCGGTGGCTGCAGCCACCTGGGTGGCGGATGCTCCTGCGACCGAGGACAGCTGCTGCTGAGCAGCGCTCACGCTGGCGGTGGCCGCACCGACGGCGGTCTGCAGGGTCGCATTGTCGATCGTCGCGAGCACCGCGCCCTTGGCGACCTTGGCGCCGACGACCGCGCTGACCCTGCTCACGGTGCCGCCAAGTGGGAACGCCAGGTCGGCCCGCTGGGCCGGCGCGACGATTCCCGCCGCGGTCACCGTCTGCTGGACGCTGCCGGTCGAGGCGCGTACGAGCGCGTACGCCGGCGTCGCGGACGACGTCGGCCGGCTCAGCGCCCAAGCGCCCGTACCCCCGCCCACAAGCAGGACCACAACGACCAGGACGGCAACTCGCCCGCCAGGTCTACGCAGCTGCACGTGTCACCCCTTTCACTTGACCTAACGCCCGCCTCCGGCCGCCTCCTTCAGCGCTGATCAAGGCGAAATGCCCATGATCGTCAGCGTGATCATGGGCTTCTCGCCTTGATCGGCGGCAGGTGGGTTGCGCGTCAGGGCTGGGTCGTCGACCCGGCCTTCGCCTTCGGGGTGTGCGCTCCCAGGCGCAGTACGGAGTCGGTGCCGCCGCCCTTGAGGGCCAGGACGTGGGCGAGCTCGCCCACCTTCACCGACGACCCAGCTGCCTTGCCTCCGTTGTTACGGACGTGGCTGGTCGCCGTGAACGCGTAGGTCTTTAGGAAGCCGTCGGCGCTCTTCAGCGTGACCGTCCCGCCGTTCCCGGAGGTTGCGGGCGTCACCGCGGTCACCTGACCGCGCTGGACGTCGAGCACGCGGTCCGCCTTTTTGGTGTGCACGGTGAACTCACCGTGCGCGGCGCGGGCGGCCAGGCCCTGGTGGTGGTGCTGCCGGTGGTGGCCCTGCGCCTTTTTAGCGGTCGAGCCCGGGGCTGCCGTGCTCGAGGTGGTCGAGGCGTACGCCACCCCACCGATCAGCAGGGATGCGGTCGCCGCGCCGGCGACCACGACGACGGGGGTACGGCTGAGCTTCACGATGTCTCCTTCGTACGGTCTGGACTGCGCCGCCCGCAGCGCGGGCGACGGGGCGTTCTGGTGTCGCACCCAGTACAACGGCCGACCCGGGCGGCCGTCTCCCGATCCGTGTTCGAGGTCTGTAAGGGCTCGGATCGGCTCAGCCGGTGGCGACCCGGGCCACCAGGTGCTCGGCCAGGGCCAGGGCAGCTGCGATCCCGGCGGGCTTGCTGCCACCGCCCTGCGCCACGTCATCCTTGCCACCGCCCTTGCCGTCCACGGCCGGCGCCGCCTCGCGCAGCAGCGCGTTCGCGGACAGCCCACGTGCGCGGCCGGCGTCGTTCACCGCGGCCACCAGCGTCACGCGTTCCCCGCCCCCGGCGACGACGACGGCTCCCGCGCCGGGCAGCCGCCCCCGGATGTCCAGCGCCAGCGCCCGTACCAGGTCACCTGGTGTCCCGGCCGGCGCCTCGACGCCGACGTACGCCACGCCGGCGACGTCCTTGGCCGCCGCCGCGAACGCCCCGGCCTGCTGCAGCACGGCGTCCGCGCGCAGGCCGGCCAGCTCCTTGTCCACCTCGCGCAGCCGGGCCACCGTCGCGGCCACCCGGTCCGGCACCTGCTCGACCGGCACCTTGAACTCTCCGGCGAGCTGCGCCAGCAGCACGTGCTCGCGCGCCAGGAAGGAGTACGCATCCAGGCCGACGAGCCCCTCCACCCGTCGTACGCCGGCGCCGATGGAGCCCTCCGAGAGCAACTTGACCAGGCCGAGCTGGCTGGACCGCGCCGCGTGGGTGCCTCCGCAGAGCTCACGGGCGTAGTCACCGACCTCCACGACACGTACGGCGTCGCCGTACTTCTCGCCGAACAGCGCCATCGCACCGATCCGGCGCGCCTCGTCCTGCGTGGTGACAAAAGCGCGCACCTCCAGGTCGGCGAGCGCGATCTCGTTGATCTCCTGCTCGACGTCGGCCAGCACCGACTCCGGAACGGCGCCAGGTGAGGAGAAGTCGAAGCGGAAGCGGCCCGGGGCGTTCAGCGAACCGGCCTGGGTGGCCTGCTCCCCCAACGCAGACCGGAACGCCTTGTGCACCAAATGCGTGGCAGTATGCGCCCGCGAGACGGAGCGGCGCCGCTCGAGGTCCACCTCGGCGAGCAGCGTGGCACCCACGATCACCTCGCCGCGCAACACCCTGGCCCGGTGCACGGTCAGCTCGGGCAGTGACTTCTGCACATCGAGCACCTCGAGCACGGTGCCGTCGGCGAGCTCGAGCCGGCCGGTGTCGGCCAGCTGGCCGCCGGACTCGGCGTAGAACGGGGTGCGGTCCAGCACGACCTCGACGTCCTGGCCGGGGGCCGCGACCTGCGACGGCGCGCCGTCGACGAGCAGTCCGCGTACGGCGGCCTCGGTGACCACCTCGGCGTACCCGGTGAACTCACTGCTGCCCGAGGCCTCCAGCAGGGCGCGGTAGGCGGACACGTCGACCGAGCCGGTCTTCTTGGCCCGCGAGTCGGCCTTGGCCCGCGTACGCTGCTGCTCCATGAGCGCTCGGAAGCCCGTTTCGTCCACGACAAGCCCCTGCTCGGCGGCCATCTCGAGCGTCAGGTCGATCGGGAACCCGTAGGTGTCGTGCAATGCGAACGCCTGCCGCCCCGACAGCACACCTCCGGCCGTACGGGCACCCGGCACGGCCAGGTCGAAGATGGTCGCCCCCTTGGCGACGGTCTCCAGGAACGCCGCCTCCTCGGCCTGCGCGACCGCCTGGATCCGCCTGGTGTCGGTGACCAGGGGCGGGTACTGCGGGCCCATGGCACCGATCGAGGCCTCGACGAGGGAGGAGACGGTGGGCTCGAGCGCACCGAGCAGGCGCATGGCGCGGACGGCGCGGCGCACGATCCGCCGCAACACGTAGCCGCGACCCTCGTTGGTAGGCGTAATCCCGTCGCCCATCATCATCACCGCCGTACGCGCGTGGTCGGCCACCACCCGCAGGCGTACGTCGGAGTCGGGCGCCGCGCCGTAGCGCACGCCGGTGAGCTCGGCCGCCCGGTCCAGGATCGCCCGTGACGTGTCGATCTCGTAGAGGTTCTCCACGCCCTGCAGAACCGTCGCCACCCGCTCCAGCCCCATGCCGGTGTCGATGTTCTGCTGGGGAAGCGCGCCTAGGATCGGGTAGTCCTCCTTACCGGTGCCCGCGCCTCTCTCGTACTGCATGAAGACCAGGTTCCAGATCTCCAGGAAACGGTCGCTGCCCGTTGCCGGACCGCCACCGGGCCCGTAGGCCTCGCCGCGGTCGACGAAGATCTCCGAGCAGGGGCCGCACGGCCCGGGAACCCCCATGGACCAGTAATTCTCGACCTTGCCCAAGCGCTGGACGCGTGCTGGTGAGACGCCGACGTCGCGGGTCCAGATGGCCTCGGCCTCGTCGTCGTCGAGGTAGACCGTCACCCACAGGTCGCGCTCGGCCAGGCCGTAGCCACCGTCGGCGACCGGCTTGGTCAGCAGCTCCCAGGCCAGCGGGATCGCCCCGGCCTTGAAGTAGTCGCCGAAGGAGAAGTTGCCGGCCATCTGGAAGAACGAGCCGTGGCCGACGGTCTTGCCGACCTCGTCGATGTCCAGTGTCCGTACGCACTTCTGCACGCTGGCGACGCGGGGCGCCGGGGGGGCCTGCTCACCCAGGAAGTACGGCTTGAACGGCACCATGCCGGCGGCGACCAGCAGCAGCGTCGGGTCGTCGGCCACCAGCGACGCCGAGGGCACGACCAGGTGTCCGCGGTCCTCGAAGTGGCCGAGGAAGCGGCGGCGGATCTCGTCGGAGCGCACGGCCTACGCGCCGGGTGCGTCGACGACGTCGTGGGTGCCGTCCAGGCCCAGCCCGGTGCGGAGCTCGTCCTCGCGCTCGGACATCCCGAGACGGACCTCCGCGCCGAACTCGCGCACGGCCTCCGCAAGGTTGCCCAGCGCCCCAGACAACCCGCTCTGCACCCCGGCAGGGCTGGACCGCTGCGGCGACTGAGATGCCCTGCGTAGGAGCAGAACTCCAAGGGTCGCACCGAGCGCCACGTAGAACGGCCGCCGGGTCATGACCCGCCCTTGCGCTCGAGCTTGACGTCGGACTTGATGCGCTTCTCGATGTCTGCGGCTTGCCGGCGGTGGGCCGCCCGTCGTACGCCGTAGGAGAAGGCGGCAACCTTGATGACCGGGCTGCCCAGGGTGGCGCTGAACAGCGAGGTGAGTGCGGACACGTTGCCGCTGATGGACTGCACGTTGGCGGTGATCGCATCGACGCGGACGAGCTCGCTGTTGACGTGCTCGACCGTCGTGGCGGTCTGGCTGATCAGCGGGACGGTCTCCCTCGTGATGCCGGCGACCAGGTTCTGGGTCTCGGCGAGCACCTGGCCGAGCTTGAGCAGCACGAGGGCCAGGAACACCACGAGCCCCACAAAGGCGATCGCGAAGATCAAGCCTACGACGTCCCCGAAGTGGATCACTGCTGCTCCTTGTCGGCGAGGGCGTCGAGCTCCTCGGTCGTGGGTGGTGCCGGCCTGCACCGCGGACGAAAGCCGGACGCGGCGTCCTCGGGGACGACCGCGCGGTTGCCGCGCAGCACTTCGCGCAGTCCCGCGAGCCGCTCCCGCACGACGCGCTCGACCCCCAGGTCGCCGGGCGAGTAGTACTCCCGCCCTGCGACCGGGTCGGGCGCGTACTGCTGTGCGACGACCCTGCCGGGAAAGTCGTGAGGGTAGCGGTAGCCGCCCGGGGAGCCGTGCCCGAGCGTCGCCGCTCCCGGGTAGTGGCTGTCGCGTAGGTGCGCCGGGACCGTCCCGGTGCGGCCGGCCCGTACGTCGGCCACCGCCGTGTCGACCCCGGCCAGCACCGCGTTGCTCTTGGGCGCCAGCGACAAGTGGATGACGGCCTGCGCCAGGTTGATCCGCGCCTCCGGCAGGCCGATCAGCTCCAGCGCCTGCGCGGCCGCGACCGCGACCTGCAGCGCCGACGGGTCGGCCATGCCGATGTCCTCGCTGGCGCTGACCACCAGCCGGCGGGCGATGAAGCGGGGGTCCTCACCGGCCTCGAACATCCGGGCCAGGTAGTGCAGCGAGGCGTCGACGTCGGACCCCCGGATCGACTTGATGAAGCCGCTGATCACGTCGTAGTGCTGGTCGCCGTCCCGGTCGTAGCGCACTGCCGCGCGGTCCACGGCCTGCTCGAGCAGCTGCAGGGTGACGACCTCACCGACCGCTGCGGCCTCCAGCGCGGTCAACGCCCGGCGGGCGTCGCCCCCGGCCAGCCGGACGAGGAAGTCCTCCGCGTCCGGCTCGACCACCACCGCCCCGCCGAGCCCGCGTGGGTCTGCCACCGCCCGGCGTACGACGGTCCGCACGTCCTCGTCGCTCAGCGGCTCGAGCGTCAGCAGCAGCGACCGCGACAGCAGTGGCGAGATGATCGAGAAGAACGGGTTCTCGGTGGTTGCGGCGACCAGCGTCACCCAGCGGTTCTCGACCGCCGGCAGCAGCGCGTCCTGCTGGGTCTTTGAGAAGCGGTGCACCTCGTCGACGAACAGGACCGTCTGCTGCCCGGACTCCCCCAGCGACCGCTTTGCCTCGGTGATGACCTCGCGCACGTCCTTGACTCCGGCGGTGACCGCCGACAGCTCGCGGAAGCGGCGGGCGGTCGAGCGGGCGATGGTCATCGCCAAGGTGGTCTTGCCGGTGCCGGACGGCCCCCAGAGGATGACCGACAGCGGGGCGTCGCCCTCGACCAGGCGGCGCAGCGGGGCGCCGGCGCCCAGCAGATGCCGCTGACCGACGACCTCGTCCAGCGTACGGGGCCGCATCCGGACCGCGAGGGGGGCGACCCGGTCGCGGGCCTCCTGCTCACCGGCGTCGAAGAGCGTCACGCCCGCGAGCCTACGTTCGCGGCGCCAGGCAGGAACCGGCGGCGGCGCGCCGAAGACAGCAGACAGCCCATCCCCGTCGGAAGGCCCGCCATGCGTCGTACCGCCCTTGTCTCGCTGCCCGTCCTGGCCCTCGCAGTCGCCGCCGCCGCCCTCGCGCCGCCAAGCGCCGGGTCCACGACCGTCCCCGCGTCGTTGAGCTTCGGGGTCCCGCGCGTCGTGGACCCGATCCACGTCTACGGCGAGCCCGACATCACGGTCAACCCCAAAACCGGCGCGGTACACGCCAGCGGCCCGCAGGGCACCGGGACGCAGCGCTCGATCTACAACATCTCGGTCGATGGCGGCGACTCCTACCGCATCCTGCAGAACCTGCCGATGAACACCGACGAGGCGGACGCGACCGGCTACCTGCCGACCAAGAGCGCCCTGGGACCGGGCGGCGGCGACACCGAGATCGCGATCGCGCACAACGGCCAGGCGTTCTTCAACGACCTGGCCGGCCTGGTGTCCTTCACCGCGCTGACCACCAAGGACGACGGCAAGACGACGTCCGTCGCCAACCCGCTGGCGATCCCCAAGCCGCTCGGCGACCGGCAGTGGATGGCGCTGTTCGACCCGCAGCGGGGCGACCACACGACATCGGCGTACAGGGGGCCGGTGCCACTGAACTACATGGAGTACGCCGACCAGCTCAACGGCGACCAGGTCGCCACCTCCACCGACGGCGTGGACTACTCCCACGACGCGGGCATTTACGCCAACGACGGCATCCACGCGCCGAACCACGGTGTCCCGCTGGTCGACCAGCACACCGGGAAGTTCCTCGGCCTGACGAGCAACACCACCGACGGCAACGGCAACGGCAAGGACCTGGGCCTGGTCGTCGGGATACCCGACCCGGCCGGCAAGCTCGCGTTCCACTACAACACGGTCGCGACGGGCCTGCCCGGCAGCCCGGAGACGCTGTTCCCGGTGCTCGCCCAGGACGGCGCCCGCAACCTGTACGCGGTGTGGGTCGACCACACGACCTACCAGGTCTACTACTCGTGGGCGCCGCCCGGCGCCGACAACGAGTGGAAGACCTGGTCGACCCCGCGCGTCATCAGCCGGGCGCCGGCCAACGTGAACGTCTTCCCGTGGGTCGCGGCCGGCAAGGCGCCCGGCATCATTGACGTCGCCTGGTACGGCACGAGCAAGACGCTCGCGCAGCTCGGCGCGGACGGCCCCAGCGCCAAGCTGGACCAGTCGTGGGACCTGTACTCCAGCCAGCTCGACCACGCCGCCAGCGGCACGCCGCACGTGGTGCAGGTCAAGGCCGCGCCGCACCCGATGCACTACAACGACATCTGCCTGCTGGGCACGCTGTGCGTGTCCGGCGCCGGCAACCGCAACCAGGCCGACTTCTTCAAGCTGGCCATCGACCCGCTCAGTGGCCGGGCCCGGATCATCTACACCGACTCCTCCAACAAGCTGTCCCAGGCCGGGAGCACCGACACCGCGGCCGACCACCAGGGCGCCGCGCTGGACACGGTCGTGACGCAGAACACCGGCCTGTCCGCGGTCACCGGCAAGCCGCTCGCGGCGCAGGAGTCGACGGCTCCGGTCAGCTCCATCACCGACCCCGCCGGTGATTCCCTGTTCAAGCCCCTTGGGGGCACCTACGTCCCGGGCGCGGACATCACCAAGCTCGACATCGCTAAGCAGGGCGCAAACCTCATCGCCACCGTGACCACCAAGGCGCCGCTGACGGGCGCCGCTCTGGCGGCCGCAACGCCCACTGCTCAGATCGTGGTCCGCTGGCAGATGGGCAACACCCTGTACTTCGCCGCCGCCGAGGCCAACGCCGCCACGGGCGCCACCAGCTACTACGGCGGCAAGACGTCCTCGGTGGACCTGTGCTCGGTGTCGGGTTGCAAGCCCAACTACCTGACGTACAATTCAGCTCCTGCCCCCGGCGTTGCCTCAGGCACCGGCTCGTCCACGGGCAACCGGTACGTCATCAAGATCCCCCTGTCGGCCGTGGGTAGCCCGACCTCGTCCAGCCTGCTCGAGGAGGTCATGGGCTTCGTGACCGCGTCCCCGCAGGCGGGGGTGGTGCCGCAGAACAACGGCGCGGACTTCGCCGACGTCGCCCCGCTGCAGCTCGAGGGCACCAAGACCTTCAACGCCCGCCTGGGTGCCCCGACCGGTTGACCCGCCGGCGGCTCTCCGCGGCCGACCTCCACCGCAGATCTTCGGCCGGGGCGGAGCCAGACGGCCGGCGGGGCGTTCTGGCTAGCCTGTACGGCGTGGCACTAACGGTCCTGACCTCTGCCGCCGAGGTGCTCCTGGCCAGCGACCACGACCCGTACGTCCGCGGCTCGCTGCGCCGTCCGCTGGTGTCCGGCTGGGCCGGCCCGGGCGCGCTCGCCTGGCTGGCGACCGACGCCGAGGAGCGGGTCCCGTACCTGATGTCCCTCGGCGCGCCGGCGGCCGTCGCCGCGCTGATCGCCGACCTGGCGCCCGAGCTGCGGGACCGCCAGCGCGTCACCCTGCCCCGGGGCACGTCACCACTGCTGCCGGCCTGGGTCGGCCTGACCGGCACCGACTGGGACTTCCGGTGGACCGCCGCTCCCCCGCCGCCCCAGCCGGGCGAGGCGCTCGTCGTGCCGGTCGGGGACGACCTCGTGGCGACGCTGCTCACGGCCGCCTCGCCGACCGCCTCCGCACAGCCCGGTGACCCCGCCGTACGCCGGTGGGTCGGGGGCGTGGAGCACGGCGCGCTACTGGCGTGCGCGGCCGACACCAGCGCAACGACCGGCGTCGGGCACCTGTCCTCGATCGCGGTCCTGCCTTCGACGCGCGGCCGAGGGCTCGGCTCGGCGGTCACCGCTGCGCTGACCCGGATGCTGCTGGCCGACGGCTGCGACGTGGTGACCCTAGGGATGTACGCCGACAACACCGCGGGACGGGCCCTCTACGACCGGCTCGGCTTCGTCGACTCCCACCGCTTCACCTCAGGCCCGCTGGTCGTCCGCAGCCGCTGGTGATCCGACCGGCACGAGGGCTCAGGGCTCCGGTACCCAGTCGACGCCGGCCTCGGCGCGCTGCAGCGGCGTGATCGGTGCCGGCGCGCCGGTCAGCGGGTCCTGGCCGCCGCCGGTCTTGGGGAACGCGATGACCTCGCGCAGGGAATCGGCGCCGGCGAGCAGCATGACGACGCGGTCCCAGCCCAGCGCGATCCCGCCGTGCGGCGGGGCGCCGAAGGCGAAGGCGTCGAGCAGGAAGCCGAACTTCTCCTGTGCGGCCTCGGCGTCGATGCCCATCAGGTCGAACACCCGCTGCTGCATCTGCTGCGAGTGGATCCGGATCGAGCCACCGCCGAGTTCGGTGCCGTTGCAGACGATGTCGTAGGCGTAGGCGAGCGCGTTTTCGGGCTGGGTGTCGAAGGTGTCGGCGTACTCCGGCTTGGGCGAGGTGAAGGCGTGATGCACGGCGGTCCAGGCGCCGGAGCCAACGGCCACGTCGCCGGCGGCCTTCGCGTCCGAGGCCGGCTCGAACATTGGCGCGTCCACGACCCACACGAACTCCCAGCGGCTCTCGTCGATGAACCCGCAGCGCCTGCCGACCTCCAGCCGTACGGCGCCCAGCAGGGCCCGGCTCGGCGTCGGGTCGCCCGCAGCGAAGAAGACGCAGTCGCCCGGACTGGCACCGACATGTGCGGCGATCCCGTCGCGCTCGGCCTCGGACAGGTTCTTAGCGACCGGTCCGCCGAGCGTGCCATCGGCCTGCACGAGCACGTACGCCAGGCCCTTGGCGCCGCGCTGGCGGGCCCAGTCCTGCCACGCGTCCAGCTGCTTTCGCGGCTGCGCGGCCCCGCCCGGCATGACCACCGCCCCGACGTACGCGGCCTGGAAGACCCGGAACGGGGTGCCGGCGAAGTACTCGGCGCACTCGATGAGCTCGTTGCCGAAGCGCAGGTCGGGCTTGTCGTTGCCGTAGCGGCGCATCGACTCGGCGTAGGTGATCCGCGGGATCGGCAGCGGGATGCGGGCACCGATCAGCGCCCACAGCGCGGCGACGAGCTTCTCGCCGACCGCGATCACATCGTCCTGGTCGACGAAGCTCATCTCCACGTCCAGCTGGGTGAACTCCGGCTGGCGGTCAGCGCGCAGGTCCTCGTCGCGGTAGCACCGGGCGATCTGGTAGTACCGCTCGAGGCCGCCGACCATGAGCAGCTGCTTGAACAGCTGGGGTGACTGGGGCAGGGCGTACCAGCTGCCGGGCTGCAGTCGCACCGGTACGAGGAAGTCGCGCGCGCCCTCGGGGGTGCTGCGGGTCAGCGTCGGGGTCTCGACCTCGACGAACCCCTCGCCGTGCAGCACCTCGCGGGCGGTGCGGCTGACCTCGGACCGCAGGCGCATGGCAGCGGCCGGACCGGAGCGGCGCAGGTCCAGGTAGCGGTAGCGCAGCCGGACCTCCTCGCCCACCTCGACGTGGTCATCGATCGGGAAGGGCAGCGTCGCGCTGGTCGACAGCACCGTCAGGCCGGTCGCGTCGACCTCGACGTCACCGCTAGGCAGGTTGGGGTTCGCGCTGCCTTCTGGCCGGCTGCGGACCTTACCGGTGACCTGCACGCAGTACTCGGTGCGCAGCCCGTGCGCGTCCTCGCTGCGCACGACGACCTGCACGATCCCGGACCGGTCGCGCAGGTCCAGGAACGCCACCCCGCCGTGGTCCCGCCGCCGGGCCACCCACCCGGCCAGCGTGACGGTCTCGCCGGCATGCTGCTCGCGCAACGTGCCGGCCTCGTGCGTGCGGAGCATCTAGAGCCTTCCCGAGATGGTGTCGTGCAGGTCGGTCAGCGGTACGGCGGTCTGCTCGCCGCCCCGCAGGTCCTTGAGCTGTACGACGCCGGCCTCCAGGTCGCGGTCACCGACGACCACTGCCAGGCGCGCCCCGGAACGGTCCGCAGCCTTCATCGCACCCTTGAGGCCGCGGTCGCCGTACGCCAGGTCGGTCGCGATGCCGTGCCCGCGCAGGTCCGCGACGGTGGTGACGGCCCACGCCTTGGCCGTCGAGCCAAGGGGTACGACGAAGACCTGCAGCCCCGGCTGCGCCGTGGCGATCCCCTCGGCGTCGAGGGCGAGCAGGGTGCGCTCCAAGCCGAGCGCCCAGCCGATCCCGGGCAGGGGCGGGCCGCCGATCGACTGCGACAGCCCGTCGTACCGCCCCCCGCCGCCGACCGCGGATTGGGCGCCGAGGCCGTCGTGGACGAACTCGAAGGTGGTGCGCATGTAGTAGTCGAGCCCGCGCACCAGCAGCGGCGCCGTCTCGTAGGCGATGCCGAGCGCGGTCAGGTGCTGCTGCACCGCCTCGTGGTGCTCCCGGCACGCCTCGCACAGCGAGTCCTCCAGCAGCGGGGCGTCGGCCAGCTGCGCCTGCAGCTGCGGCCGCTTGTCGTCCAGCACCCGCAGCGGGTTGAGGGCCGCCCGGGCGCGGGTCGCGTCGTCCAGGTCGAGCCCGGCCAGGAAGGCCGCCAGCGCCGCGCGGTACGCCGGCCGGCAGACCGGGTCCCCGAGACTGGTCAGCAGCAGCCGGACCTGGGTGAGGCCCAGCCGCGAAAAGCCTTGCCAAGCAAGGGCAATGACCTCTGCGTCCAGGGCCGGGTCGACCAGCCCGACCGCCTCGACGCCGACCTGCTGGAACTGCCGAAACCGCCCCGCCTGCGGCCGCTCGGCCCGGAACATCGGCCCGGCGTACCGCAGCTTGACCGGCAGCTGGCCGTGGTGCAGCCCGTGCTCGAGCACAGCGCGTACGACGCCGGCGGTGCCCTCGGGACGCAGGGTCAACGACCGGCCGCCGCGGTCGGTGAAGGTGTACATCTCCTTCCTGACGACGTCGGTGCTCTCCCCGACGCCGCGCGCGAACAGCTCGGTGTCCTCGAACACCGGCGGCTCGACATAGGCGTAGCCGGACAGCGCAGCGGGCTCGAGCAGGCCGTCCCGGACCGCCAGAAAGGCCGAGCCGGGCAGCACGTCGTAGGTCCCCTTGGGGGCCTGGAACACCATCTACAGCCCCTGGGAGGGCGACACCGGAGCGAGGTCCTGCAGGTAGGGGTTGGTGGCCCGCTCGCGCCCGATCGTCGTAGACGGGCCGTGGCCGCAGTGGACCACGGTCGCATCGGCCAGGGGCAGGACCTCCCGGGCGAGCGAGACCTGCATGTCGGCAAAGGACCCGCCGGGCAGGTCGCAACGACCGATCGAGCCCTGGAACAGCACGTCACCGGAGAAGACGGTCCCTTCGAGCCCGAACATCACCGAGCCCGGTGTGTGCCCCGGCGCGAAGGCCGTGCTGATCGCCAGCCCGGCCAGCTCCAGAGGTACGGCGGGGTCGAGCAGCGCGATGTCGGAGGGCTCGGTCCAGCTCAGGCGACCGCCGAACAGCTGCCGGCTCTCCGGGCTCAGGCCCTTCATCGGGTCGGCCAGCAGCTCCCGGTCCTGCGGGTGGATCCAGGCCGGGATGTTGCGCGCGCCGCAGACAGGCGTGACGGAGAAGGTGTGGTCCAGGTGGCCGTGGGTGAGCAGGACGGCGACCGGCTGCAGCCGCAGCTCGCGCAGCAGTTCGTCGAGCTCGTCCTGCACCCCGATGCCCGGGTCGACCACGACGCACTGCTCGCCCTCACCCGGCGCAACGACCCAGCAGTTGGTGTCGAAGGCAGCAGCCGGGAACCCACGCACGAGCACGGTCGTCATCTCCTCAAAGACAGGCGGTCGTTCGACCCTACCGACGCATGCCGCCGCCAGCCGAGCGGGTTTGCCTACACTCCCGGCACGTACGACCCCCTGAACTCGACGTGGAGGATGAGCGTGGCCAGCAGCAAGCGCGAGCGAGAGCTCGCCCGGATGAGGGCAGAGCGCCAGGCCGCCCGCCGGCAGGCTGTCCAGGCACGTCGCCGCCAGCGCAACGCCACCGTCGCGAGCGTCGCGGCAGTCGTCGTCGTGCTCGCTCTTGTAGTCGGGGCGGTCCTGCTCCTGCGGGGAGGCAGCAAGAAGCCGCCGGTTGCGGCTGCCGTCACCCCGCCACCGATCGCTACCGCCAGCGCCTCGCCGAGCGCCGCCAAGCCGGGTACGTGCACCTACACCAAGTCAGGCACGGCCTCCAAGCAGCTCGGCGGCAAGCTGCCGCCGACGACCGGCGTCGAGCAGACCAAGCCGGTGACCGAGCAGATCCTCACCAGCCAAGGCGAGATCGACATCAAGCTGCTCACCGCCAAGGCCCCGTGCACCGTCAACAACTTCACCGCGCTGGCGGCGTTCCACTTCTTCGACGCCACGCCGTGCCACCGCCTGACCACCCAGGGCATCTTTGTCCTGCAGTGCGGCGACCCGAGCGGCACCGGCTCAGGTGGACCGGGCTGGAAGTTCAACGACGAGAACCTCAAGGGCGCCACCTACCCCCGCGGCACCCTGGCGATGGCCAACAGCGGGCCGGACACCAACGGCAGCCAGTTCTTCCTGGTCTACAAGGACAGCCAGTTGCCGCCGTCGTACACACCCTTCGGCACCATCACCAAGGGCCTCAACGTGCTCGACAAGGTCGCCGCCGGCGGCTCGATCCCGGCCGGGGACGGCAAGCCCAAGGTCGCGGTCCGGATCCTCAAAGTCGTCCGCACCAAGTCCTGACCCCGGCCCCGCCGGCCCCCTCCGCCCCGCCCTCTCCACACGCGCCCCCTCGGGGGGCGCGATCTTGACGCTTTGGTGCGCGACACGTCGTCCCGTCAGCACAAGCGTCAAGATCACCGCAGGATTGGGCTAGGAGCGGCGCCGGAGGAGGGGCGGGCACGGGTGGCGCCGCAGGAGTGGCCGGGCGGTCAGGAGGTGACGCGGTAGGCGTCGTACACGCCTTGGACGGACCGGACCTGGGCCAGCAGGTGCCCGAGGTGCTTGGGATCGGCCATCTCGAAACAGAAGCGGGAGACCGCCACCCGGTCCCGGGTCGTGGTCACCGTCGCGGACATGATGTCGACGTGTGCGTCGGACAGCACGCGGGTCACGTCGGACAGCAGGCGGCTGCGGTCGAGCGCCTCGACCTGGATGTTGACCAGGAACAGCGAGGCCGCCGTCGGCGCCCACTCCACCTCGACCAGGCGGTCCGCGTCGGCTGTAAGGCCTTTGGTGTTGACGCAGTCGGCGCGGTGCACGCTCACGCCACGACCGCGGGTGACGAAGCCGACGACCTCGTCGCCGGGGACCGGCGTGCAGCAGCGGGCCAGCTTGACCCACACGTCGCTAGCCCCCTTGACCATGATCCCGGGGTCGGTCGTCGGGCGGTTGCGGGCGGGGCGGGTCGGCGCTGCGGTCTCCGCGAGGTCCTCCACGGCGCCCTCGGTGCCGCCCATCGCCGCCATGATCTTGTGCACGACGCTCTGCGCGGACAGCCGGCCCTCGCCGACCTCGACGTACAGGGCCGTGACGTCGGTCAGGTGCAGGTCCTTGGCCAGGTTGGACAGCGCGTCGCCGCCGAGCAGCCGCTGCAGCGGCAGCCCCGCCTTGCGTACCGCCCGGCCGATCTGGTCCTTGCCGGTGTCGACCGCGTCCTCGCGCCGCTCCTTGGCGAACCACTGGCGGATCTTGTTGCGGGCCCGCGGGCTCTTGACGAACTGCAGCCAGTCCTGGGACGGGTGCGCCGTCTCGGCCTTGCTGGTGAAGATCTCGACGACATCGCCATTGTCGAGGGGCGACTCGAGCGGTACGAGCCGGCCGTTGACCCGCGCTCCGATGCAGCGGTGGCCGACCTCGGTGTGGACGCCGTAGGCGAAGTCGACCGGCGTCGCCCCTGCCGGCAGCGACACGACATCGCCCTTGGGCGTGAACACGAAGACCTCGGCCGAGTGCAGGTCGAAGCGCAGGGAGTCCAGGAACTCCCCCGGGTCGGCCGCCTCCTTCTGCCAGTCCAGCAGCTGTCGCAGCCAGGCCATGTCGTCGCCCTTGACGGGCGTGCTGACCGCGCCACCCTCCTTGTACTTCCAGTGGGCGGCGATGCCGTACTCGGCCCGCTTGTGCATCTCCAGGGTCCGGATCTGCAGCTCGACCGGCTTGCCCTCGGGTCCGATCACCGAGGTGTGCAGCGACTGGTACATGTTGAATTTCGGCATCGCGATGAAGTCCTTGAACCGGCCGGGAACCGGGGACCACAGGGCGTGCACGGTGCCGAGCGCGGCGTAGCAGTCGCGCACCGAGTCCACGGTGATGCGGATGCCGACCAGGTCGTAGATGTCGGTGAAGTCCCGGCCGCGCACGATCATCTTCTGGTAGATCGAGTAGTAGTGCTTGGGTCGGCCGGTGACCGTCGCCCGGATCTTGGCCGCCTTGAGGTCGGCCTCGATCTTGGTGGTGACCTCGGCCAGCTGGGTGTCCCGGGACGGCGCCCGATCGGCCACGAGGCGCACGATCTCGTCGTACCGCTTCGGGTAGAGGGTGGCGAAAGCCAGGTCCTCCAGCTCCCACTTCAAGGTGTTCATGCCGAGGCGGTGCGCCAACGGGGCGAAGATCTCCAGCGTCGCGGTCGCGATGCGCTGCTGCTTGTCCTGCTTGAGAAAGCCCAAGGTGCGCATGTTGTGCACCCGGTCGGCGAGCTTGATGACCAGCACCCGGGGGTCGCGGGCCATCGCCACGACCATCTTGCGGATCGTCTCGGCCTCGGCCGCCTCGCCGTACTCGATCTTGTCGAGCTTGGTCACGCCGTCGACGAGGTGCGCGACGTCCACGCCGAACTCCTCGCGCACCGCCTCCAGCGTGTACGGGGTGTCCTCGACCGTGTCGTGCAGCAGCGCAGCGACCAGCGTCGTGGTGTCCATGCCGAGCTCGGCCAGGATCGTGGTGACCGCGAGCGGATGGGTGATGTACGGGTCGCCGCTGCGTCGCTGCTGGTCGCCGTGCGCCTGCTCGGCCACCTCATACGCCCGCTGCACCAGCCGCAGGTCGGCCTTCGGGTGGCTCGCCCGAATCGTCCGGTTGAGCGGCTCCAGGACCGCTGGCGTCCCGCCGGGCTTGGTCGCGGTGAGCCGGGCCAGGCGGGCGCGCACGCGACGGCCGGAGGCCGAACCGCTGCCGCGCTCGACCTCGGCGTCCCGCTGCTGGGGGGGGCCTGGGACCTGCAGATCCGCGGCGGCGTGGACGGGCGCCTCGGCCGCCTGGACGGCAGGCCCGGCAGGGACGTCTGCGGCCACAGGCGACTCCTCACGCTCGGTCCCTCCAGTGTACGGCGACGTGCACTCCGGGATCACGAGCCACACCCGGGCGCGCCGAGGCGCGGTCAGTAGGTGAGCAGGGCGTGCACGTCGCGACCAGGCAGCGCGGCGCGCCCCGACAACGCGCTCAGCTCGAGCAGAACCGAGATGCCGACGACGATGCCCCCGGCCCGCTCGGCCAGGTCGACCGCCGCCGCGGCGGTACCACCGGTGGCCAGGACGTCGTCGACGACGAGCACCCGGTCACCCGGCTCGAGGGCGTCCCGGTGGACCTGCAGCGCGTTGCTGCCGTACTCCAGCTCGTACGCCGCCTCGTGCACCTCACCCGGCAGCTTGCCGGGCTTGCGCACCGGCACGAAGCCGGCGCCGAGGTGGTAGGCGACGGGGGCGGCGATCAGGAAGCCCCGGGCCTCGATGCCGAGCACCTTCTCGACGGTGCCTCGCCCGTGGTGAGCCACGATCGCATCGACCGCGCCCGCAAAGGCGATGTGGTCCGCCAGCAGGGGGCTGATGTCCTTGAACACGATGCCGGGCGTCGGGAAGTCCGGCACGTCCAGGACCCGGCTGCGCAGCAGCGCATCGAGATCGAGCATCAACGCTTGCGCTTGCCCGACGGTCGACTCGGGCGGGTGCCCTTCTTGCGCGGCGCGGGGCCCTTGCCGGCCGGGCGGCGGGCGGCAGCCGACCCGGCACCGCCGGCGCCGCTCTGCCCGATCACCGTCGAATCGATGACCGTCGACCCCGACGTGGTGGGCGCGGCCTGCAACGCCTCGGCGGTGACCGCTACGGACCCGCCGGTCGCCATCGCTGCCGCGGGCACGGCTACGCCGCGGCCGGTCGGACGCCCCTGACTGCTGCCGCCCCGCTTGGACAGGACCCGGGCGGACAGCGCCTGGAACTGTGGCTCGCGCTCCTTGAGGTCGGCCAGCAGCGGCGTCGCGAGGAACAACGAGGAGTACGCGCCTGCGGCCAACCCGACGAACAACGCCAGCGCAAGGTCCTTCAGGGTGCCGGCGCCGAGCAGCAACGCGCCCACGAACAACAGGCCGGAGACCGGCAGCAGAGCGATGAGCGAGGTGTTGATCGAGCGCATGAAGGTCTGGTTGACCGCGAGCTCGGCCTGCTCGGAGTACGTCGTGCTGCTGCCCGAGGCCAACAACCTGGTGTTCTCCTCGACCTTGTCGAACACCACGATCGTGTCGTACAGCGAGTAGCCGAGCACGGTCAACAAGGCGATCACCGTGGACGGCGTCACGACGAAACCGGTGACGGAGTAGATGCCCGCCGCCAGGAACAGGTCGTGGATGAGGGCGACGATCGCCGAGATCGCCATCTTGGGCTCGAACCGGATCGAGATGTAGACGATCACCGCGACGAGGAAGGCCACCAGGCCCTGCAGCGCCTTGTTGGTGATCTGCTTGCCCCACGCCGGCCCGACGTCCTGGAACCCGACCGCGTCCGGCGACACGTGGAAGCGACCGGCGAGCCCGTTGATGAGGGTGTCCTTTTGCGCATTGGTCAACGGACCGGACTCCACCCGCAGGGAGGTGCCGCCGTTGCTGGTGCCGACCGTCTGGACGATGGCGTCGTTGATGCCGAGCGAAGAGATGTAGGACCGGCTGTCCTGCACGCTGACGCTCTTTGTCGCCGGCACGGTGAAGATGTCGCCGCCCTTGAACTCCACCCCGAGGTTGAACCCGCGCACCAGCATGCTGACCAGCGCGATCAGCACCAGGACGGCGCTCACGACATAGAAGCGCTTGCGCCGCTGGATCAGCGGGAAGCTGGTCTCGCCGCGGTAGAGCCGGTGGGCCATGCCCATGTCAGGCCTCTCGGGAGGTGGGGACGACGCGGGACGAGCCGGCGCCGGCGGGGACCGGCTGTGCGGCAGCAGTGCCCGACAGCCCGCGGCGCGGTCCACCGGTCGAGGGCTGACCGCCCTCCGGTCCGAAGAAACCGGTCAGGCGGCTGCGCGAGAACCACCGGAACCGCGACAGGTAGGAGATGAGCGGCCGGGTGAACAGGAAGACCACGACGATGTCGAGCACAGTCGACAGGCCGAGGGTGAAGGCGAAACCGCGCACTCCGCCGACCGAGACGAAGTACAGGATGACGGCCGCGAGGAAGGACACGGTGTCCGCCGACAAGATGGTGCGCCGGGCCCGGACCCAGGCGCGGTCCACGGCCGAGCGCGGAGTACGGCCCTCCTTGATCTCATCCTTAAGCCGTTCGAAGTAGACGACAAAGGAGTCGGCGGTGATGCCGACCGCCACGATGAACCCGGCGATGCCAGCCAGCGACAGCGCGAACCCGATCTCCTTGCCGAGCAGGCTCACCATCGCGTACGTCAGTGCCGCCGAGGTCAGCAGGCTGGCGATGGTCACCAGCCCGAGCGCCCGGTAGTACAGCAGCGAGTAGACGACGACGGCCAGCAGGCCGAGACCGCCTGCCAGCAGGCCGCTGTGCAGCTGGTCCCCGCCGAGCGAGGCGGACAGAACTTGGGTGTCGCCGGCCCGGAAGGTAAGCGGCAGCGCGCCGTACTTGAGGTCGTTGGCGAGGGCCTGCGCCTCCTTCTGGGTGAACCGGCCGCTGATCTGGGCATCGCTCTGGATGACGCTCTGAATGGCGGGGGCGCTCTCGACGAGCCCGTCCAGGACGACGGCAACCCGGGTCATCGTCGGCGCGGTCTTACGGGTCAGCTCGGTGAACTTGTCCTGGCCCGAGCCGGTGAACTGCACGTTGACCACGATGCCGATGCCGCTTGAATCGGTACCGACGGTGGCGCCCTTGACGTCGCTGCCGCGGACCTTGGCGACGTCGAGCTGGTATTTCTCCCCGCCGTCACTGCTGCAGGCGACGATCTGCTTGTCCGGGTCGTCCTCGATGACGCCGCTCTGCCGCGCCTTCGGGTTGGTGCAGTCCAGCGCCGCGAAGCTCTGGGGGGTGAACAGGTCCCCGGTGTGGACGAGCGGACCGCCGGCGGCCGTGGGAGCGGGCGCGGCCGGCGCCGTGGTCGTGGGTGCGGCAGGCGTGGTGGCGGCCTTGGGAGCGGCTGGCCTGGGCGCGGCGGTCTTGGGCGGGCTGCTGGGCGCCGGGCTCGGGGCCGCGAGCAGCCCGGCGGTGATCGGTCGTTTGCGCGGTGTGGTCGGGACCGACGTGGCCTTCGGCGCTACCTTGCTGGGGGCCGGGGTGGGCGCGGCCTTCGGGGTGGGCGCGGTTGGCGGCACGGGCAGCCGGGACGGCTGTGAGGGCTGGGAGTTCAGCACCTCGCGGAAGCGCAGCTGCGCGGTCTTGGTGACGTTGGCAATGTTGCCGCGGTTGCCGCCGGGCACGCTCACAACGATGTTGTCGCCCTCGGTGACGACCTCCGCCTCGGAGACTCCCGCCCCGTTCACCCGCTTGCTGATGATGGCGACGGCCGTGTCGAGCTGGGTTGCCGTCGGCCGCTGACCCTTGGTCCCGTTGGCCTGCAGGATCACGCTGGCGCCACCGCGCAGGTCCAGGGCCAGCTTCGGCGTCAGCGGCTTGCCCCCGGTCCCGCCGAACACGACGCCTGCGTAGAGCAGGGCGAGCAGGAGGAGCAGGACGCCGAAGTACCTGCCGACGTGCAGCCGGCCTCGCTTCGACGGACCGGGACGTGCCACGGGGAGGGGTCTCCTGTCTCGGGCGCCGCTGCTCGGCGCAGGTGCCGCTCACTGTCCGCGGCGCAGTCCGGCCGAGTCTACCTAGCGTCTTGCTCCGTCAACGGCTCCGAGCTTGGCCGGGTTCCGCCCGCGTCGCCGTCGGGGGCACCGCTCACGTCTCGGCATCACCCAGGTCCAGCGGCAGTACGTCGACCGGTCGGGGCGGCCGCAGCCCGAGGTGTGCCCACGCGGCGGACGTCGCGACCCGCCCCCTGGGGGTGCGCAGGACCAGGCCGGTGCGCACCAGGAACGGCTCCGCAACCTCCTCGACCGTCTCGGCCTGTTCGCTCACCGCGACCGCGAGGGTCGACAGGCCGACCGGGCCGCCACCGAAGCGCTGGACCAGGGCCTCCAGCACGGCCCGGTCCAGCCGGTCCAGGCCGAGCTCGTCGACGTCGTACACCGTGAGGGCGTCCCGGGCCACCGCCCGGGTGACCCGGCCGTCGGTGCGGACCTCGGCGTAGTCCCGCACCCGGCGCAGGAGTCGGTTGGCGATGCGTGGTGTGCCGCGGGAGCGGCTGGCGATCTCCGCCCCACCGTCCCGGTCGAGCTGCACGCCGAGCAGGCCGGCGGAGCGGACGAGCACCCGCTCGAGCTCGGCGGGGCTGTAGGGCTCCATGTGAGCGGTGAAGCCGAACCGGTCGCGCAGCGGCCCGGTCAGCAGACCGGCCCGGGTCGTGGCGCCGACGAGGGTGAACGGGGCGACCTCCAGCGGGATCGCCGTCGCGCCCGGCCCCTTGCCGACGATGACATCAACCCGAAAGTCCTCCATCGCGGCGTACAGCAGCTCCTCGGCAGCGCGGGCGATGCGATGGATCTCGTCGATGAACAGCACCTCGCCCTCATTGAGGGAGGACACCAGCGCCGCCAGGTCGCCGGCCCGCTCGAGTGCCGGGCCGCTGGTGATCCGGATACCGGTCCCCAGCTCAGCCGCGATGATCATCGCCAGCGACGTCTTGCCCAGTCCCGGGGCACCGGACAGGAGCACGTGGTCCGGCGGCCGTCCGCGGCGGCGCGCGCTTTCGAGCACCAGCGACAGCTGCTCGCGGACCCGCTCCTGCCCGACGAACTCCTCCAGCCGGCGCGGCCGCAGTGCGGAGTCCACGCCGAGGTCGTCCGCAACGGCCTCCGGGCGTACCAGCTCGCCGCCGCTGCCACGCGCCGACAGCTCGCCGGCCTCGCGCGCCGACAGCTCCTCCGGCGTCACCGTCGGCGCGGGCCGGAGCGGACGGGACGCGTGGCCCGGGCGCCTCGCGCAGCCCCGAGGCTGGTCACCGGGCGCGACCCAACAGGGCGAGCGCCTCGCGCAGCAGCACCGGTACATCGCCGTCGCTCGCGCCCGGATGCGCCTGGGCCAGTCGTACGACCGCGTCGTCGGCCTGCCCCCCGGTCCAGCCCAGTCCGACCAAGGCCGAGCTGAGGGTGTCCCGCCAGGGGGCCTGCCCCACGCGGTCCGACGCCGGGCGCGGGCCGGCGGCGATCTTGTCCTTGAGCTCGAGCACGAGCCGCTGAGCACCCTTGCGGCCGATGCCGGGCACCAGGCACAGCGCGACGAGGTCCTCGGCGAGCAGGGCCCGCTGCAGCCCCTCGGGCGTGTGCACCGTCAACACGGCCTGGGCCAGCTTCGGCCCGACCCCGCTGGAGCTCTGCAGCAGCTCGAACAGCTCCCGTTCCTGCTCGTCGGCGAAACCGTAGAGCGTCAAGCTGTCCTCGCGTACCACCAACGAGGTCGACAGGGTCGCCTCCTCCCCCACCCGCAGCCGGGCCCGCGTGCCTGGCGTGGTCTGCACTGCCAGCCCGATGCCCCCGACCCGCAGCACCACACCCGCCTGCGGGAGCGCCACGACCGTCCCCGAAAGACTGGCGATCACCGTCCAGCTCCGGCAGCAAGGGCGGCACGATCTGCACCGGCGGCCAATCGAGCCAGGCCCGGTGCGCGCCAGAGGTGGCAGACCGCGAGGGCCAGGGCGTCCGTGGCGTCGGCCGGTCGGGGCGGGGTCGGCAGATGCAGGATGCGCGTGACCATGGTCCCGACCTGGTTCTTGTCCGCGCGGCCGGAGCCGGTGACCGCGGCCTTGACCTCGCTGGGGGTGTGCAACGCAACCGGGATGCCCCGCCGAGCGGCGCACACGATGGCGACGGCGCCGGCCTGCGCGGTGCCCATGACCGTACGGACGTTGGCCTGGGAGAACACCCGCTCGACCGCGACGGCATCCGGCCGGTGGAGGTCGAGCCAGGCCTCGAAGGCCCGCTCCAGCGCGACCAGGCGCAGCCCCAGCTCGTCCCCGGACGGGGTACGGACGACGTCGACGGCCACCAGCGTGGCGCGTCCGGGGGCGCCGTCCACGACGCCAAGACCGCACCGGGTCAGCCCGGGATCGACGCCCAGCACCCGCACGCCCCACCCCCTCCGCCGCGTCCGGCCCACAGGTGAACACCTGTTCGACCAGGAGCCTAGGCCGATAGCGCGGCCTCCGGTGGAGGCGCGCCGACCAGCTGCCCACGACCCATCCCCTACCGCCCGTACCCGACTGTATTGATCATCCGCTGGATCGATGCGGGCTGAGCCGTCCCAGGGCCCGGTGGATCATCGCAGCGATTGATGATCATCAGGATGCCTGGGCGCAATGGGTGTACAGCACTGCGCAATGCGTGCTGCGCGCCGTACGACCGTCAGACGCTTTCGAGTACCTCATCGCTCACGTCGAAGTTGGCCCAGACGTTCTGCACGTCATCGAGGTCCTCCAGTGCGTCGACGAGCTTGAGCACCTTGCGGGCCACCTCGTCCTCGAGCGGGATGCTCATCCCCGGCAGCCAGGCGATGTCGGCCGAGTCCACCTCCAGCCCGGCGGCTGAGCAGGCGAGCCGCAGCGCGTGGGTGTCCGTGGCGTCGCAGACGATCTCAAACGCGTCGTCCTGCTCGTTCACCTCTTCGGCGCCGGCGTCGAGCACCGCCAGCAGGACGTCGTCCTCGGTCAGGTCGCTGGTCCGCCGTACCAGCACGACGCCCTTGCGGGAGAACAGATAGGACACCGAACCCGGGTCGGCCGGGTTGCCACCGTTGCGGTTGATTGCGGTACGCACCTCCGCGGCCGCCCGATTGCGGTTGTCGGTCAGGCACTCGACGAGGATGGCGACACCGCCCTGGCCGTACGCCTCGTAGGTGATCTCCTCGTACGCCGCGGCGTCGCCCATCGCGCCACTGCCGCGTTTGACCGCGCGCTCGATGTTGTCATTGGGCACCGACAGCCGCTTGGCACCGGCGATGGCATCGGCCAGCGTCGGGTTGCCGGAGACGTCGCCACCGCCGGTACGCGCCGCGACCTCGATCGTCTTGATCAGCTTGGCGAACAGCTTGCCGCGCTTGGCGTCGACGACCGCCTTCTTGTGCTTGGTCGTCGCCCACTTGGAATGGCCGCTCACGGTGCCCCCTTTTCGGTTTCCTGCGCCGCCATCTTGTCATCCTGGCGGTCCTGGTCGGCGGGCTGCTGCGTCTCCATGGCCCGGCGCACCATCTGCACGAACAATGCGTGCACCCGGCCGTCACCGGTCAGCTCGGGGTGGAACGACGTCGCCAGCAACCGGCCCTGCCGTACCGCCACCGGGTGGCCGCCGACCCGCGCCAGCACCTCGACCCCGTTGCCGACGCCCTCCACCCAAGGAGCGCGGATGAAGACCGCGTGCACCTCGCCCACTCCGTCCAACTCGAGCTGGGCCTCGAAGGAGTCGATCTGGCGGCCAAAGGCGTTGCGGCGGACGACGACGTCCAAGCCGCCGAGCGTGGGCTGCCCGGGCCGGCCGTCCCGGACCTGATCGGCCAGCAACACCATGCCCGCACACGTGCCGTACGCCGGCAGACCAGCCGCAAGGACCCGCTGCAACGGCTCCAGCAGCTCGAAGACGGTGAGCAGGCGGCCCATGGTGGTGGACTCACCGCCCGGCAGGATGATCCCGTCCAGACCGGTCAGGTCCCCGGCGCGGCGTACCTCGACCGGTTCGGCGCCGGCGGCGTGCAGGGCCGACAGGTGCTCCCGGACGTCACCCTGCAGCGCCAGCACCCCGATCCGCGGCGCCGTCCTACTGGGCTCCCGCAGGGCCGGGCGCCCGGGGGTCACCAGCCGCGGGTGGCCAGCAGGTCGCCGGCGCCGAGGGAGTCGGCGGCGATCCCGACCATGGCCGCACCGAGCCCGCGGCTGACCTTGGCGATCCGGTCGGCGTCCCGGAAGTAGGCCGTGGCCTCGACGCAGGCCCGGGCGCGCTGCGAGGGGTCGCCGGACGTGAAGATCCCGCTGCCGATGAACACTCCGTCGGCGCCGAGCTGCATCATCATGGCCGCGTCCGCGGGCGTGGCGACGCCACCGGCGGTAAACAGCACGACGGGGAGCCGACCGAGCTCGGCGGTCTGCCGAACCAACTCGACCGGGGCCCGCAGGTCCTTCGCCGCGGCGAAGATCTCGCTGGAGTCCATGACCGTCAGACGCCGGATCTGGCCCAGGATGGTACGGATGTGGGTGGTCGCCTGTGACACGTCCCCGGTGCCTGCCTCCCCTTTGGAGCGGATCATCGCGGCGCCCTCGGAGATGCGCCGCAGCGCCTCGCCGAGGTCGGTCGCGCCGCAGACGAACGGGACGGTGAAGCCGGCCTTGTCGATGTGGTGGGCGTAGTCGGCGGGGGTCAGCACCTCGGACTCGTCGATGTAGTCCACACCGATCGCCTGCAGCACCTGCGCCTCGACGAAGTGCCCGATGCGGGCCTTGGCCATCACGGGGATCGTGACCTCGGCCTGGATGCCCTCGATCAGGTCTGGATCGCTCATCCGCGCCACCCCGCCGTCGCGGCGGATGTCGGCGGGTACCCGCTCGAGGGCCATGACCGCGACCGCGCCGGCGTCCTCGGCGATGCGCGCCTGGTGGGCGTCTACGACGTCCATGATGACGCCACCCTTGAGCTGCTCGGCCATGCCGCGCTTGAGTAGCGGCGAACCGGTGGTCACACTGTCCTCGGCCATGTCGACATCGTAGTTCAGCGGTAGGTCAGCGGCCCACCTGCCGGGAGCAGCAATATGCAGTCTGGGCCGCCGGCCCCGGTCAGGCAAGTGCCGTGTCGTCGATGTCGAAGTAGGTCGGCACCGCCCGGTGGCCGGCCAGACGCAGGGCGCGGGGCAACCGGCGGCGGCGCAGCGCGCGGGTGTCCTTGACAGCGGAGTTGTGGAACGACCGGGCCAGACCGACCCGTGTCGAGGCCGTACGGAGCTCCTCGAGAGCAGTGTCGCGCGGCAGCCGGTCCGCCGCGGCCCGCAGGGCCCGGGACAGGTCGTTCTCCACCGCCTCACGGCCCTGCGGGCCGGCGCCCAGCGACGCCGACGCGGCACAGTCCAGGGCGCGCGCCTCGGGCCCCTCCGGCAGGTGCGGCAATAGCGCCCTGGCGGCGGCGGCGCGGCGTGCCAGCTGGGCATCCAGGGCCGCCCAGGCCGCGTCGACCCGGGCGTGCATGCGGTCCAGCCGGCCGGCCGTCCAGGTCACGTACGAGGCGAGCAGTACGACGACGAACACGACCTCTACGACGGTCACGGCGCAACGCGGTCCCGCACCACGGCCAGCCAGCGGCGCAGCGTCTCCGACACCCGGCCCGGGTCGTCGTCCTGCCCGTCGTCCACCACGTCCAGCTCGTCGGTCGTGTCCTCGAGCTCGACCGGCGCTGCGGGCGCGACGGTCTCGTACACCTCGATGACCTGACGGGTGATCTGCGGCCAGTCGTACGCCGTCACCGCCTGCCGCCCGCGCTCGGCCAACACGTCCCGACGGGGGGCGTCGAGCAGCAGGGCAGCCAACTCGGCGGCCAGGGCGCCTGCGTCGCCCACCGGGAACAGCACCCCCGCCCGGCCGTCCTGCAGCACGCGACGGAACGCCTCGAGGTCGCTCGCCACCACGGGCGTACCGCTCGCCATCGCCTCGATCAGCACGACGCCGAAGCTCTCACCGTGGGTGTTGGGCGCGCAGTAGACAGCGCCGCTGGCGTATACCCCGGCCTTGTCGGCGTCGCTGATCAACCCGAGTAGCTCCACCCGGCTGCGCAGCCCCGGCGGGACCGTCGCCCGCACCTGCTCGAGGTCTCCCGGGCCGGCCACCAGCAACCGGACCTGCGGTACAGCGGCGACCAGGGCCGGGAGCGCCGCGAGCAGCACGGCGAGTCCCTTGCGGTCCTCGTCGATGCGCCCGAGGAACACGACGGTGTCGGCCGGGTCCCGGCCGGGCAGCGGCCGGGCTCCGGCGAAGCGGGCGACCGACACGCCGTTCGGCACCAGCACGGCGTCGGCTCCGAGGTGCTCCATCACCACGCGGCGCGCCGCGGGGGACACTGCGATCCGACCCGTGATCTTCTCCAGTCCTGGCTGCAGGGTCGTGCCGAACACGTGCAGGAACCTGCTGCGGGCGGTAGCGGTGTGGAACGTCGCCACCATCGGGCCGCGGGCGGCGAAGCAGGCCAGCATCGACAGCGAGGGCACGGTGGGCTCGTGCAGGTGCAGCACGTCGAACCGGCCCCGACGAAGCCACCGCCTGGTGCGGGTCAGCGAGACCGGACCGAAGGCCAGCCGCGCCACTGATCCGTTGTACGGCACGGGAACGGCCCGCCCACCCGGCACGACGTACGCCGGGAGCGCGGCGGTCTCGACGTCGTCGACGGGCGTCAGCACCGAGACCTCGTGGCCGAGCGCGAGCAGGCTCTCGGCCAGGTCGCGTACATGCGCCTGCACCCCGCCGGGGACGTCCCAGGTGTAGGGGCAGACGATCCCGATCCTCACCGCGCGACCTGACGGCGCGGGTCGGCGGGGTCGAGGTCGTCGAGCCAGAAGCGCTGCAGCATGTGCCAGTCCGCGGGGCTCTCGGCGATGCCGGCGGCAAAGCCGTCCGCCATGCCCTGCGTCATCGTGGGCACGTCGGAGTGCCGGACGTAGGGATGGAAGCGGATCCGCCAGCCGGTCGGGGAGAACGCCAAGGTCACCGGCAGCAGGCGTGCCCCGGTGGCCAGCGCGAGCGCCGCGGGGCCGGCCGGCATTCGCGCCGCCGCCCCGAAGAACTCCACGTCCACCCCGCGGGGAGTGAGGTCCCGGTCGCCCAGCAGGCATAGCGTCCGACCGGCCTCGAGCCGCTCGGTCAGCACCTCGTACGGCGGCCGCGCACCACCTGTGAGCGGCAGCACCTCCATGCCGAGCCCCTCGCGGAAGGCCACGAACCGTTCGTAGAGCGACTCGGGGCGCAGCCGCTCGGCGACCGTCGTGAACGGCGCCCCGGTGACCCCGCACCAGGCCCCCGCGGCGTCCCAGTTGCCGGTGTGCGGGAGCGCCATGATCGTGCCCGTGGCCGCCGCCACCGCATCGCGCAGCAAGTGCTCGTCCACGGTGACGGTCCGCGCGACCACCCGCTCGAGCGGCAACTCCGGCAGTCGGAACACCTCACACCAGTAACGCGCGTAGGACCGCAGCGCCGCCCGCGACAGGTCCTCCCCAGGAGCGACCCGCTCCAGGTTGGCCCGCAGGCGATCGACCCCCTTGCCGCCCCGCACGTGTGCGAGATCGGCTCCGCTGCGGAACAACTGCTGCGCCAACGACTCCGGCAACGCCCGCACGAAGGCCCACCCGCCGGCGTACGACGTGGCGGTCAGCAGGTCCGCGACCCGGGCGACGGCCCCCTTCACGACGAAGCGGGGGAGGCCTGGCGGTGGACCTCCACGAGGCGCTGGGCCACGGTGATCGCCGAGGCGGCCGCGAGCAGGCCCAGCGCTATCCCCAGCACCCAGGTGGGGGCGCCGAGCCCGACCAGCAGGGTTCCGAGCAGGACGACGATGAGCCGCTCGGCCCGCTCCGCGATACCGACGTTGCAGGTCATCCCGAGGCCCTCCGCGCGGGCCTTTGCGTAGCTGGTGATCGACCCGGTCACCAGGCAGAACAACGCGAGGGCGAGCAGCCTGCGGTCGTGGCCACCACCGGCGAACCACAGCACCAGGCCGGCGAAGATCGCCGCGTCGGCGAACCGGTCCATGGTGGAGTCCAGGAACGCGCCGAACCGGCTGCCGGCGCCGCGGGCCCGAGCCATCGCACCGTCGAGCAGGTCGGTCAGCACGAACAGGGCGACCAGCGCGGTGCCGGTGAAGAAGTGGCCGGTAGAGAGGAACACCAGCGCGCTCGTGACCGCGCCGACTGTCCCCACCACGGTGACGATGTCCGGGGCGACGCCGGCGCGCAGCAGACCGCGGGCCAGCGGGTCGACGACCCGGCCCACCTGTGGTCGTACGCGCAGATTCAGCACCGTCGCACTTTAGCGGCGGGGCGGGGCACCGAACCCGACCTGCGACGGGAGGGCGTGGGCTGGTGCTTCGGTGTACGACGGGAGACTGTGCGGCGTGACCGAGGTCCCTGCTGCCGGCACCCTGCGCCACGTCGTCCTGATCGGCCACCCGGGAGCCGGCACGACGACGCTGATCGACACGCTGGTGCGGCGTGCCGGCGGCTTGGCGCCGGCCTCCACCCCGCCGGTCACCCGCACGGACTGGACAGTCGCCGGAACCCTGCTCCCGCTACGTCCCCCGGTTCGGCCGCCGTCCCCGTCGGTGCCCGCCCGCACGATGGCGCTGGCCGCATCGCAGCTCGTGCACGGTGGCGCGCAGGTGACGCTGCTGGACGTCCCCTCGGACCTGGAGCTGACCGGTGCGCTCGCAGCCGGGCTGCGCGCCGCGGACGCCGCTCTGTTCGTGGTCTCCGCGGTCGGCGGCATCTCGCCACGCCTGGTGCAGCTGTGGGAGCAGTGCGAGGCCGACGAGGTCCCGCGGGCCCTGGTCATCACCCAGCTCGACCAGCCTGGGGCCGAGTTCGACGAGTCCGTGGCGCTGTGCCAACGCCTGCTCGGCGAGGGCGTGCAGCCCCTGCAGGTCCCGCTGCATGCCGAGGACGACAGCATCGCCGGCCTGGTCGACCTGCTCGTACCGCACATCCACGACTGGAGCTCCGGCGATCCGGTCGTAGGCGACCCGGACCCGGAGCACCTGCTGCTGGTCGAGGGGCTGCGCGCCGACCTGGTCGAGGCCATCCTGGCCGGCAGTGAGGACGAGTCGCTGCTCGACGCCTACCTGAGGGAGGAACCCCCCCAGCCGGCCGTGCTGGCACGGGAATTCGCCGCCGCGGTCCGGCGCGGCTCCCTGCACCCAGTCCTTGCCGTCGTACCGGGCTCAGCCGTCGGCACCGACGAGCTGCTCGACCTGCTGGTGGGCGCCTTCCCCGCGCCGACGGACGCTCGGCCCCCGGTCCTCATGCACCCGGACGGCTCCCCCGCTTCCCAGGTCGAGGGGCTTCTCGTCGTCGAGCTGCTCGCCGACGTCGACACCGCTTCTCCTGTCGCGGGCGCCCCGCCCACCGCGGCCCCATTTCTCATACGGGTCCGCTCCGGGACGCTGCTGGCCGCCGGTCAGGCGCTCGTGAGCGCGCGGCCGGGATCCGACCTCATCGTCGCGCACGTCGCCGATCTGCAGCTGGATGACGTCGCTGGAAGCGCAGTCCCGGCGCTGGTGGCCGGTCAGCTCGGACTGGTCCACGGACTCGGTCCGGGGCTGGTCTGGAGCACCCTGTCGTCGGCGGAGGACCCGCTCGTACTCGCGCTCCCGGCTCTTCCCCCGCCGCCTCACCCAACGGGTCTCGAGAGCGCCAAGGGCCCGGTGGCGCTACTGCGGGCGCTCGGGCCCGTCGTCACGCGCGACCCTACCTCTCGGGTCGAGGAGTCGCCGGCCGGTCAGGTGCTGCTCTGGTCGCTGGGCGAGCGGCACGCGCAGCTGCTGCTGACCCGGCTCGACCTGGACATCCGGGTGGTCCCGGTGCGTACGCCCCTGGTGCCCGGGCCGGACGGGAGCGCGCACGAGCCCTACAGCGCGATCCAGGTGCACGTGCCGACCGCCTACGCCCGGGCCGTTGTCAGCCTGCTGGCCTCGAGGCGTCCGCTGTGGACCAGGACCGAAGCGGCTCCCGGCGAGGACCTCACGGTCATCCTGACCGAGCTGCCGGACGCCGAGACGCTGGACCTGACCGGCGCGCTGGCTGCTACGTCGCATGGCACGGCGCTGCTCCTGCGCTCCCCCGCACCGGAACGGGCCGGCACGCGCTAGCCGGCCACCGCGTATCCGGCAACCGCGTATCCGGCCACCGGGTTGTCACCGCGCGTCTCAACTGCAGCCGCCTCAGCATCAGGCCGCTGCTGAGCAACCACAACAGCACACGACCGAGCCCGGTCCGCCCGATCGTGAGCGTGGGCAATCAGCGGCAGCCCGGCACTCGTGTGCTGTTGTGGTTGCCGCTCGCCGGACACCGGGCGGTGAACGGCGGTTGCTCGGAGCCCGACCAGCACAACAGCAGCTCGGCGGGGCATCTGCCAGGCCGGTCCAGCGTGGACTGCCCCTGCCCACCCCCGCCACCCTGCTGTTGTGCTGGTGCGTGCTGGGCAGTCCTGTGATCACCTGCGGATCACCGCTCTGCAGGACCGCAGTCGCGAGCCCGACTCGCCCGCCGCGTCGTACGGCACTGCCTTCATCATCCAGCCCTGCCAGCCCCCTTCCCCCCTGATCAAGGCAAAATGCCCTTGATCAGGCTGGGGATCATGGGCATTTCGCCTTGATCACGGCGGAAGGGGTTGCGGTCAGACCTGGGACCAGGCCTGGGCCAGCAGGTCGCGGGTGTCGGGCAGCAGCTGCGGCAGCACCTTGGTCTGCCCCACGACCGGCATGAAGTTCGTGTCGCCGCCCCACCGCGGGACGACGTGCTGGTGCAGATGTGCCGCGATGCCCGCCCCCGCGACGGCGCCGAGATTCATGCCGACGTTGAACCCCTGGGCACCCGAGGCGTGCCGCAGGGCGCGCAGCGCGCGCTGGGTGAGGGTCCCCAGCTCGACGGTCTCCGGCTGGGTCAGCTCGTCGTACCCGCTGACGTGCCGGTAGGGGACCAGCATCAGGTGTCCCGAGTTGTAGGGGTAGAGGTTGAGCACAGCGAAGCAGTGCTGCCCTCGCGCGACGATCAGGCCGTCGCTGTCGGTCAGGCCCGGTACAGCGCAGAACGGACAGCCCTCGCCCTTACCCTCACCCTGGATGTAGGCCATCCGGTGCGGGGTGTAGAGGCGCCCGAAGGCGTCCTGCAGGCCGACGCCTCGCTGCTCCTCGGCCTGCTGCTCCTCGGCCGGCCGCTCCGCAACGGGCAGCTCGGGCGAGTCGCTCACCGGCGCTCCTGGACCGCGGCGACGATTCGGGCGACGGCCTCTGCCACCGGTACGCCGTTGTCCTGCGTGCCGTCGCGGTAGCGGAAGCTCACCGCCCCGAGCGAGACGTCCTCATCGCCCGCGAGCAGCATGAACGGCACCTTCTGCTTCTGGGCGTTGCGGATCTTCTTCTGCATGCGGTCGTCCGAGGTGTCGACCTCGACGCGAATCCCGTGGGTCCGCAGCTGCCCCGCGACGTCGGCCAGGTAGTCGTGGTGCTGGGAAGTGATCGGGATGCCGACGACCTGCACCGGGGCGAGCCAGGCCGGGAACGCGCCGGCGTAGTGCTCGACCAGCACGGCGAGGAATCGCTCGATGGAGCCGAACAGCGCCCGGTGGATCATGACTGGCTGATGCCGCTGGCCGTCCTCACCCTGGTAGGCCAGGTCGAACCTCTTGGGCTGTTGGAAGTCGACCTGGATTGTGGACATCTGCCAGGAACGGCCGATCGCGTCCCGGGCCTGCACCGAGATCTTCGGGCCGTAGTAGGCCGCGCCACCGGGGTCCGGGACGAGCTCGAGACCGGACCCTTCCGCGGCCGCGCGCAGCGCCTCGGTGGCCTCCTCCCACTCCGCGGGCTCGCCGACGAACTTGTCGGAGTCGTCCCGGGTGGACAGCTCGAGGTAGAAGTCGTCGAGGCAGAAGTCGCGCAGAAGCTCTAAGACGAAGCTCAGCAGCGAAGTCAGCTCCCCCGGCATCTGCTCCTTGGTGCAGTAGATGTGCGAGTCGTCCTGCGTCATCCCGCGCACGCGGGTGAGGCCGTGCACCACCCCGGACTTCTCGTAGCGGTAGACCGACCCGAACTCGAACAGTCGCAGCGGCAGCTCCCGGTAGGACCGACCACGCGCCCGAAAGATCAGGTTGTGCATCGGGCAGTTCATGGCCTTGAGGTAGTAGTTCGCGCCCTCGAACTCCATCGGGGGGAACATGCCGTCGGCGTAGTACGGCAGGTGACCCGAGGTGTGGAACAGCCCCTCCTTGCTGATGTGCGGGGTGTTCACGAACTCATAGCCGCCCTGCTCGTGCTTGGCGCGGGAGTAGTCCTCCATCACCCGCCGGACCGTCCCGCCCTTGGGGTGGAACACGGCCAGGCCGGACCCGAGCTCCTCGGGGAAGCTGTACAGGTCCAGCTCCGCCCCGAGCTTGCGGTGGTCGCGCTTCTCGGCCTCCTCCAGCAGCCGCAGGTGCTCCTTCTGCGCCTCCCGCGACTCCCACGCGGTGCCGTAGATGCGCTGCAGCTGCGGGTTGCGCTGGTCCCCACGCCAGTACGCCGCCGCCGACCGCATGATCTTGTACGCCGGGATGTCCCGGGTCGTGGGCAGGTGCGGACCTCGGCACAGGTCGCTCCACGCAACGTCGTCGCCGCGCAGGTTGTCGTAGATCGTGAGCTCGTCGCCGCCGACCTCGACGGACTCCCCGGCATCGCCGAGCCCCTGGTCGCCGGCACCCTGGTCGCCCGCTCCCTTGAGGCCGATGAGCTCGAGCTTGAACGGCTCATGGGCCAGCTCGGTACGGGCGTCCACCTCGGATACGACCCGTCGGCTGAAGCGCTGCCGCTGGCGGACAATGTCCGACATCTTCTTCTCGATCGCCGCGAGATCCTCTGGGGTGAATGGTCGCTCGGGCAGGAAGTCGTAGTAGAAGCCGTCCGTGACGGGCGGTCCGATCCCGAGCCGGGTCCCCGGAAACAGGGCCTGGACCGCCTGCGCCAGCACATGCGCAGCCGAGTGCCGCAGGACCGCCCGGCCGTCCGGGCTGGCGTAGGGCACCGCCTCGAGGACCTGCCCCTCGGCCACGACGTACTGGAGGTCTCGCAACGCGCCGTCGATCCGGGCCACCGCCGTATCGGTGACCTTGGCAGCCGTGAGGACCTCGCCAGCCGTCTGACCCGCTGCTGCCGCCGGCACGGTCACGGACAGGGGCGCGGGCGCGGGCGCAGCAAGCATGCCGACGAGCCTAGCGACAGCGCTCGGGCCGGCCCATCGAAAATGGACCGGCCCGAGGGCGCGCGTGGCGCTAGGCGAGCGAGGCGTCCAGCGTGATCTCGACGCCGGTGAGGGCCTTGCTGACGGGGCAGCCGGCCTTGGCCGCTTCGGCAGCCTTGATGAAGCCCGCCTCGTCCAGCCCCTCGACCTCTCCGACGACCTTCAGGGCAATGCCGGTGAGCCGGAAGCCGCCGTCGGCCTTGTCCGGGCCGAGCGAGACGTCCGCAGTCACCTCGAGGCTCTGCGGCGTACCGCCGGCCTCGGCGATGAGCGCCGAGAACTGCATGGCGAAGCAGGAGCTGTGCGCGGCCGCGATCAGCTCCTCCGGGCTGGTGCTGCCGCCCGCCTCGTCAGCGGCGCGCTTGGGGAAGGACACCGTGTACGTGCCGGCCTTGCTGCTGGTGAGCTCGACCTGGCCGGAACCGGCCTCCAAAGTGCCGTTCCAGGCGGTACGTGCGGTACGGGTGGGCATGCGGATCTCCTCGGTGTCAGGGGGAAGGCGGGCTCGGGGCGATAGGCGCCTCAGAGCAGGACGACAACCTGCTCCGCCCCGACATTCCCGCGCGATGGTGGACAGGTGGCGCCGGATGAGGACAGTCTGGTGGCATGACGAGCCCCGCAACGCAGACCTACAGCCAGAGCTTCGCGCAGCAGGAGCAGGCTCACGACGTCGAGATGTGGCGGGCCGCGGAGACCGTGCGCGCCCGCGTCTCAGACCCTGAGGGACGGCACGAGTTGCTCGGCGCTCTCGGCCTGCTAGACGTACGGCGCCCCGGCCAGGGCTAGCCGAGCGCGAGCCGCGGGCTAGCCGAGCGCCCGACGACCGGTCCGGACCGCGAGCACGACGGCGGAGCCGAGAAACAGCGCCGCCGTGATGAGCAACCAGCGGTGCAGGTAAGGCGCTTCGTCCAGCCCGCTGGCTGCTCCGTACGGTCCCTCGCTGCGGCGCAGGATCAGCGGGAAGAACACCAGCAGCAGCAACCCGGACAGCAGTGCCGGAGCTCGCAGGTAGTTCACTGTGCCCCGGGCAGGTACTGTGGCCTGGGCGGGTGCTGCGACCCGGTGTCGGCGCAGGCCGGTCAGCGAACGGTCGGCGAGTGCGTACAAGGGGAACAGCACGAGGTCGTGGGCGATCACGGCGCCGAGGAACCACAGCCCGATGCGGACGGCCGCGGGGTTGCCGGTCACCTGCAGCGCTGCGTACGCCGACAGCGCGAAGCAGGCAAGCAGCGAAAGCAGGTGCAGGGGCGAAGCGCCGTACCGGCCGCGCCACCAGGCGGTCACGTCAGCGGCCCGTCGAGCTCGATCCGCGCGACCCACTTGGTGTTGTGTACCCCGGGCAGGGCCGGGACGATGACCCGGGCTGGGTAGCCGTGATCGGCCGACAGGTCAGCGCCGTTGACCTTCAGGGCCAGCAGGGAGTCGCCGTCGGTGAGCTGCCCGCCGTTGAGCACGGCGCGGGCGAAAACGCCGGCCTTCTCCAGGCTGTGTACGAGTGCGTGCTGCGGGTCGGGGGTCCCGGCCAGCCGGGCGAGTTCACGCAGCCGTACCCCGGACCAGGTCTGGACGGTTGACCACCCCTCTACGCAGGCGATCGGCAAGGACGCGGTGTGCTGCGGCATCGCCAGCAGCTGGTCCCGGGACAGCGAGACCGTACTGGCGCCGGCCACGGTCAGCCGCCAACCGGGCCCGGTGTCCCGTGGCGTGACCTGGGCGCTGCGCGCGGTCCGGTTGACCTGGAAGTCGGTGCGGCCGCTGCCGTAGGAACGCCCGCGCGGTGACAGCAGGGCCGTGGAGCGCGGACCGATCGTCTCCCCGATGGTCACGGCCGTCACGGCCAGGCTGGCGCCCCCGACCAGGCCTAGCAGGCCGCGCCTGGACAGCGTGGGCGCCGACGGCTCCTGGGCAACCAGGCCGTGGACGTCCGGTGGCTCGGGCACCGTATCGGCCAGGGGCGTACGCAGCTCGGTGCGCAGTCGCCGGCTCCGCAGCGACCGGCGCATCGTGGGGAACTTCAGCCCGACGTGCAGCACGAACGAGGCGATGAACACCCAGGCGCCGTAGTAGTGCGCGGTGTAGAAGTCGAAACCCAGGTCGCTGTAGTCGTACTGCGTGTTCAGCACCCCGGTGCTCAACTCGAACAGGATGCTGCCGACCAGCAGGGCCAGGCTGAGTCGTTCGAGCACCTGCGCGAGCGACCGCGCCGGCGGCCAGGAGAACAGCTTGGGCATCACCGACCACAGCTTGGCGAGCACGACGGGGATCAGCGCCAGGCCCAGGCTGACGTGCAGCCCCTCGTTCAGCCGGTACAGCCAGGCGGGGTGGGTCGGCCAGGTGAACAGCGGCAGGTGCAGACCGTGGGTGGTGGCGGGGAAGGCGTTGCCGGCGAACTGCGGCTGGTAGGCGATGTAGGACAGCAGGCCGGTCACGATGACGATCGGGAGGCCGACGAGCAGCACCGAGGCGAACACCGACGTCAGCCAGGTCCCGCGCAGGGGGCTGCGCCACAGCGAGCCGCGGAACAGCTGTCCCGGCGGCCGCAGCCGCTCGAGCGCGCGCCACAGCCCGACTGGCGCGCCGTACGCCGGCTCCTCCCCCACCCGGGCCGGACCGTCATCGACGACGTCGGTGCTCACCCGGCTCGACCCAACCGCCGGGCCAGCGGCACGAGCGCCCCCGACCGGCCGGTGCGTACGAGCAGACCGGCGACCGCCTGCAGGTCCTCGACCAGGTCGATGTCGCGCAGCACCGGGAGCTCGGCAACCCGCAGCCCGTACGACGTGAGCCGCTCGCGTTGCGCGGCACCCGTCCCGGGCGTCGACATCGGTACGCCGTGCAGCAGTCCGGGGTCGGCCCCGGTCAGACCCAGTGCCCACCAGCCGCCGTCCTCGGTGCAGCCGAGCACGGCGTCGGTGTCCACATCGAGCAGCTGCCGCAGCGCGTCGTCCAGCAGGTCGGGGGTCATCTGCGGAGTGTCCATCCCCACGAGCAGCGCGGGTAGTGACGAATCGGTGAACGCGGTCTGGAAGGCGGCTGCCAGGCGTACGTCCAGACCCCCCTCGACCTGCGGGTGAACGGCCAGGTCGGCGAGCCCTAGCCCGTCGGGGGAGCCGTCGAGCACCACGACGATGCGCGCCGCCGAGCCGGCGCGTAGGACCGCGACGGTGTCCTGCAGACAGGCCGCCGCGACCTCCGCCGCCTCGGCAGCACTCAGTGCGGGGGTGAGCCGAGTCTTGACCCGCCCGGCCACCGGTTGCTTGGCGATCAGGACGAGCTGGGCGGGGAGGGTGATGTCGACTCCAACGGGCACGGGGAGCGGGACGCAGACGGGGCGGGTGGAGGACTACTCCACCCGCCCCGGAAGCGGTCCTGCAAGCGTGCGGGACTACTTGGCCGGGAGCTGCAGGGTGATCTTGGCGACGCCGACCGGGAAGAACGGCGTGAGGGCCTTGGTGCCGTAGGTCATGTTGAGCAGATCGGTCGCGGCCTTGGTGAGGCTGACCTTGGTGCCCTCGAGGATGCCGAAGCCGGGCTCGGACGTGGTGTCCAGGGGCTTGAGGGTGCGGCCGTCCAGGAACATGATCGGCGCCTGCATGACGACCGACTTGCCGTTGGCGGAGACATCGCCCATCAGCATCGACTTGCCTGCATCGACAGTGAAGTTGGTGAGCTCGACCTTGGTCTTGCCGTTGGTGAGGCTGATGCCGGAACCCTCGTGCTTGATCATGCTCTCGACGTAGGGGTCACGTGAGCCGGGCGCGTAGTAGGTGGCCGTACCACCGGTGATCGGGAAGATGAGCGAGCCGTCGGTGAGCTTGGCGGTCCCGACGACGCCGGGCTTGAGCTTCAGGCTGGTCAGGCCGGCAAGGAACATCGGGTCCAGCTTGACGGAGGTGCTCTTGCCCTTGAGGTCGGTCAGGGCGGCGGCGGGCGTCGCCGCAGCGCTGGGAGCAGCGCTGGAGCCGCCGTTAGCGGTCGTGCTGGTGCTGTTGCTGCCGCAGGCGCTCACCGTGAGGGCGAGGGCCGCGGTCGCGACGATGGCGGACAGGGACTTGCGCATGGGGGTCCTTCCGGGACTATGGCTCAGGCTGATGACTCACGAATCGTTCGGGACGGTTCGCCCCGCGGTTCGTGTGAGCCGGGGCACGGCGCCCGTTTGTGACCGGACTGTGACGCGCTGCGCTGAGGGCTTGTACGGGGAGCATCCGGGCAGGTGGGCTGAGCGAACGCGGGACGACCGCGGCCCCCTGCGAGGAGATCCAGCACGTGAGCATTGCTGTCTATGACGTCGGGCTGACCCGCGGGCGCACCCTCATCGTGGACCATCGGGACGGGTCGGCGACCGTGCTGGACCTGCCACGATGGCTCGGCCCGGCGCGCGGCGCGGATCACTCCCTGTTGGAACGGGTCGTCGGTCCGGCCCTGGATGTGGGGTGCGGCCCGGGACGGCTGGTGGCCGCTCTGGCTGCTCGAGGCTGTCCGGCCCTCGGGCTGGACATCGCCCCGTCTGCAGTGCAGATGGCCCAGCGGGCCGGCGGCGCTGCGCACCTGGGGTCGGTCTTTGGCGACGTGCCGGGCGCGGGGACCTGGTCCGCCGCCCTGCTCATCGACGGCAACATCGGCATCGGCGGTGACCCGGTCGCCCTGCTGCGCCGGTGCGCGGAGCTGCTCGCGGCCGGGGGCCGGGTCCTGCTCGAGCTGGCACCTCCGGGCTCGGCCTGCGGGTCGGAGCAGCTGCGCCTGCGGGACGACGCCGGCGCGGTCGGGCGCTGGTTCCCCTGGGCCACGGTCGGGGCGCACTCGGTAGCGCAGACCGCCCGGGCGGCCGGGCTCGAGGTGGTCGAGCAGTGGTCGGCCGGCGACGAGCAGTGCGACGGCGGAGGCGTCCGCTGGTTCGCCGCCCTGGCCGGCGCGTGACCCGGCGCGGTGCGGCTCTCCTGCTGCTGCTCCTGGCCGGAGCCGGCGCGTGCTCCTCCGGTTCGTCCCCACCGACCCGGCCACGACCCCTGATCGCTGCGCCCGAACCGGCGCACGCACCCGTGCCGGCCGTACGCCCGGCCGGGACCGTCCTGGCGCTGGGCGGCGGCCACCCGGAGGGCGTCGTGGCCGACCCGGTCAGCGGTCTGGTCGTCGTGGCGCTGCGCGGCCCGGATCGGCTCGTCCTCGTCGATCCCGCCGCCCATCGGGTGGTGCGGACCGTCGCCGTGCCGGCCTCCGCCCGCCACCTCGAGCTCGTCCCTGAAGGCGGCGCGGTGCTCGTGCCGGGCGAGGACACCGACCTGGTGACCCGGGTGGAGCTGCCGTCCGGCCGAGTGACTGGCTCGGTCGGGGTCGGCAAGCAGCCGCACGACGTCGCGGTGGTGGGCGACGGCTCGCAGTACGTGGCGGACGAGTTCGGCGGCGCGGTCTCGCTCGTCCGCGGCGGCGCGGTCGTACAGACCTTCTCGGGCCTGCTGCAGCCGGGCGGCGCCGCGGGAACGGGTGATACGGCCACCGTGGTCGACGTACGGGCTCGGCTGCTCCACATCTACCGCAGGGACAGGGAAGTCGCGGCGCTGCCGGCCGGCGAGGGGCCGACGCACGCCGTCGCCCTGCAGCCCGGCAGCGTCCTGGTCACCGACACCACCGGCGGCGCCTTGCTGCGCTACGACGTCCGCGGCGCCCCCCGCCTGGTTTCCTCCACCCCCCTGCCCGGCCAGCCCTACGGCACGGCGTACGACGCGCAGCGTGGCTTGGCCTTCGTGACCGCGACCGGCCGCAATCTGCTGGCGGCCTACCGGCTCAGCGGTCAGGGCCTGAGCCAGGTGCGCACTTGGCCGACCGTGCGCAACGCCTACTCGGTCGCTGTCGTGCCGAAGACCGACCGACTCGTCGTGCTCAGCGAGAGCGAGAGCCAACTGCAGTTCATCGATCCGTGACGCCTGCCGCCGTCGTCAGGACGGGGCCGCGGTGACCGTGAGCCAGCCGCCGCCGGAGGACCTGATCACCGGCCCGTCCGACAGCAGCGCCACCGCGGCGTGCGCGACGTCCACCGGCAGCAGCCGCCAGCCGAGCTGACGCGGCTGGTGCCCGGGCCGGGGCCGGTACACCCCGAGGCTCAGGCACCGGTCCGTGCCGCAGTGCCGGTACGGCTCACGGGTCCAGGCCGCCGGGACTGCCGTCCCGCCGCATCCCGTCACCGAGACCGCCGTCAGGACCAGGGCAGCACCTGCCAGTGGGCAGGCCCGGCTCCGACCTGCCCGGTCCACCACGAGCAGGTCCCCGGGCCGACCACCCGACAGCGTCACCCGGAGCGGCACCTGCGTCGCGGCCAGCCGGTGCTGGCGCCGCAGTACGTAGGAAAGTCGGGCCCCTGGCCGGTAGGGGTCCTCGGGCAGCTGGAGCAGGTCCGGGACGGGCGCCCCGGCCGGTGGGACGGGCAGACGGGCGGCCAGCGCGAGGCCGGTGCGACCGGGCCGGTTCAGCAGCTCGCTCACGGGGTGGCCGAGGTAGGGCGGGTCGACATCGAGCAGCAACTGGCCGCGGGCGACTGCAACCGCACGAAGGACCGTACTGGTGCCCCGGGCATTGTCCCTGGCCCGCCCGACGGCGCTGAATGACGCAACCCCGTTGACGACCAGGGCGGCGATGGTCACCGGAACGAGCAGCGCCGCCCGCCGTCGCGCGGCGGTCACCAGCAGCGGTGTCGCGGCCAGGGCAAGGGGCAGGGCGAGCGGGAGGGCGTAGAAGGGTCCGACGACGTGAGGACCACCCCACAGCACCGAGGCGTTGTAGGGGCCCCAGAAGCCGAGGTAGGCCACCAGCAGCAGCCCGGTCGAGCAGAGCAGTGCGCGCAACCCGAGGTCGAGCCGGCGCCAGTGCCGCAGTGACAGCAGGGCTCCGGGCAGCACCAGCACCCCCACCGTGACCCAGGACAGCGGCGCCACGACCAGGTGGGCGACCAGCCCCTGGAGCCCCTGCACAGGCCCGAACTGGTGGGGCGCGTCCTCCGGGAACAGCCGCCGCACCCCGAACCCGAGCCTGTCCTGCGGCTCGAGCAGGGCGAAGGGCAGCCGCAGCGCGTTGCCGGTGGCCAGGGCGTCGTAGGCCAGGACGGCGGCGGTCAGCGGGAGCGCACCGATGCCGCTCAGCGTGACGCTGCGCAGCAACGTCCCGCGGGACCGGGCCTGCCGGGCAGCCAGCAGCAACGGCGGTACCAGCAGAACGAGCGCATCCAGCGGACGGGCGCAGGCTGCCGCGACTCCGATCAGGCCCAGTGCGACCAGGGCTGCCGGTCGCAGGTCCCGCTTGGCCAGCACCAGCAGCAGCAGCCAGCCGGCGAGCAGCAGGACCAGGAACGGCAGGTAGGACAGCACGAGCCCGGACTGGGCCAGGGTCAACGGAGACAGCGACAGGATCGCGGCCGCGAGCAACGCGGGGCGGCTCCCCAGGCCGACCGCGCGCCCCATCCAGAACGCAAGGACCGTCGTCGCGGCGGCCAGCACGGCCAGCACGGGCACGACCGACCCGGTGAGCAGCAGGCCGAGGGCGTACAGCCCGCTGACCAACGGCAGGTACTTCGGCACCAGGCCGTGTGACCCCGGCGCGTAGAACCAAGGCTGGTACGCCGACGGCGGGCTCGGCACGGACAGGAACAAGTGACCGCGGGCCAGGTCCCGTGCGGCCTGCAGGTAGACGACCTCGTCGTTGTCCAGCGACCCGCGGGGGAACAGCAGCTCGTGGACGGCCACCGACAGGGCGGCCGCCAGGACCGCGAGCGCCAGGACGGGCAGCTGTCGCCGTACGGCAGGGCGGGGCCCGACGCCTGCGCGCGGCTCGGAGGTCGTTGTGCTCATCTCGGCACCCTCGCAGCCCGAAGGTGACGCAGGACCGTGGTGAGCCCGATCCCGACCGCGGCGACCGCGTAGCTCACCTTCGGCCAGACCGACTGCTCGACGAGCACGGCGTCGAAGTAGGTCGTGTAGTTCGCCACGAGCACCAGGATCCACTCAGGGCGCCGAGCCAGCGCGGCGCAAGCCATCAGCAGGGCGCAGTACCAGGCGTTGCCGGGGGTGACGAGCAGGAACGCCCCGCCGACGACCAGGACCACCCGACCCGCGACGGCAGTAACGTCGCCGTACAGCGGGCGGAGCAGCGAGGCCAGCACCAGCGCCAGCAGCAGGACGGCGACCGTGACGGAGGCCGCCGTGCCGGACAGGCCGAGCAGACCGACCAGCGCGAACCGATCCCCTGAGGCGTAGCCGTTCTCGGTCAGGTAGCCCGGCAGGTAGCCCACGACCTGGGTGCCGACCGCGGCGATGTGCGGGGCGTAGAGCGCGGCGGCGGTCAGCAGGCCGGCCGCTACGAAGGCGCCGGCGCGGCGGGGCGAGTGGCCGAGGCGAGGCAACGCGGCGGCGGCCAGGGCTGCCGGGTAGAGCTTCACCAGGGTCGCGAGGGCGACGAGGACGCCGGCCGCGGCCGCAGCACCGGCTCGCACGTTCGAACGCCCGAGCACCGCGACCGCGGCGACGCCGAGAAGTGCTGCTAGCACGTCGATGTGGCCGTCCATCCCGGCCTCGAGCGCCGCGAGGGGGGTGGCGGCGTACAGCAGGGCCCAGGCGGCTGGACGTCCGGCGCGGCGCAGCAGGACGACGAGCAACCCCGTCAGGGCCAGGCTGTACACCGCGGCGGGCAGCTCGGCCTGGAGCTCGCGTGCGGACCGCGGGGTCACGGCGTACCCGGCCCGGAAAGCCAGCTGCGCAGCGGGCGGGTAGATCGTGCGGACCTCGGGCCGGTTGATGGTCGTGCAGCCCGGCAGCTTGCCGTCTCCGGCGAAAGGATCGGCCCGGGCCGAGCGCGGCAGCTCACTGCGGCGGGTCGTGCAGCCGGTCAAGGAGGGCCACAGGAACGGCTCGTGCAGGCGGGTCAGCTGTGGGGAGTCGGGCGGCGCGGCGTAGGGGTCCAGCCGGGCGGCTGCGACCCGGCCGTCCCAGACGTAGCGGTAGAGATCGTCGGACAACGCAGGACCGGCGAGCAACGCGATTACCTGGAGGGCCAGCGCGACGGCGAGAACCAGGGCGCCGTCACTTCTCCTGGGTGCGGCGGCCAGGAGCAGGCAGGCACCGGTGCCGCCGGTCGTCCAGAGCGCGACCAGGATGAACAGGTGCCAGCGGCCCACCTCGATGCCGCCGGAACGGCCCACGAGCAGGGCCAGCACGAGGCAGGCAATGAGCAGGAGCAACCCCGCAGCGCGACGTCCTGCGGTGCCCGGTACGGTCACGACGGGTTGCACGGTGCTCGGCGGACCTTCGAGCGACGAGGACATGGGTGGGCGTAACAGGACTCGAACCTGTACCAGCACAATCCGCTGACCTGCGCATACGCCGTCTGACCTGCACTTTCCCGGTCAGTGACACGGACACTAGTGGACACGAATGGACCCCCGTGCCACGCTGTATGGCACAGACGTGCCACGGCGTACGCAACAGGGAAGCGGAACAGGATGCCAGCGAAACGACGTACGAACGGCGCGGGAGCCGTACGCCAGCTCCCGTCCGGGCGCTGGCAGGCCCGGCACCGCGGCCCCGATGCAGTGATGCGGCCGGCGCCCGTCACCTTCGACACGAAGCTCGACGCGGGCGCGTGGTTGGTCTCGCAGGTCCGCGACGTCAACCGTGGCACGTGGGCTGCTCCCGCGCCGGAGGGCCAACAGCACCGGGGGGCGCCGACGCTGCGCTCCTACTCCCGGACATGGCTCGACGCCCGGGACCTCAAGCCGCGCTCCCGGCTGCTGTACCGCGACCTGCTCGACGCCCTGGTCCTGCCCGGGCTCGGGGAGGTCGAGCTGACCCGGCTCACCCCGACGACGGTCCGCAACTGGTACGCGACCCTGGACCCCACTACGCCGACCCGCCGGGCGCACGCCTACAGCCTGCTCCGGTCGATCCTGACGACGGCAGTGTCCGACGACCTCGTGACAGCGAACCCGTGCCGCATCCGTGGCGCCGGCTCGGCCCGCAAGCAACACACCACCCGGGTCGCCAGCCTCGGCGAGCTTGAGGTCATGGTCGAGGCCGTCCCGGACCACCGGCGCGCCCTGCTGCTGCTCGCGGCGTGGTGCGGCCTGAGGTTCGGGGAGCTGGCCGAGCTGCGCCGGGCCGACGTCGACCTCGCCGCGGGCGTCCTGCACGTCCGGCGCGGTGTCACCCGGGCCGGCGGGCAGGTGTTCATCGGCGACCCCAAGAGCGAGGCCGGACGGCGCAGCGTGGCCATCCCGCCGCACCTGCAGCCCGTCCTCGAACGGCACCTGCGACTGCACACGGGCGCTGAGACGGACGCGCTGCTGTTCCCGGCCCGTAGTGGCGGGCACCTGGCACCGACGAGCCTGCAGAGCTTCTGGCACCCGGCGCGGGCCAAGGCGGGCAGGCCGGACCTCCACTTTCACGACCTGCGCCACACGGGTGCAACCTTAGCGGCGGCGACCGGCGCGACGCTGGCGGACCTCATGGCCCGGCTCGGGCACTCGACACCCTCCGCGGCGCTGCGCTACCAGCACGCCGTGGCCGACCGGGACCGGGCGATAGCCGAGGCCCTGTCGGGCTTCGCGGCCGGCAACGTCGTCCCCTTGCGCCGGGTGCAGTGACCGGAGCCCCTTGCAGCCCCGGTCGCCGTGCTGCTGGTCGGCTCTGTTGCCTGATCGGTGACGTGGGACATCGCCGTCGAGGTCACGGTCGACGACGGGCCGTGCAGGCGCCGCCACGAGCACGCGCGTCGACGGCAAATCGCCCTAATCGACGACGACGGCGCCGGCCGTGCGCGAGGTCCTAACGGAGGCTAGTTCCGTCAGGGACTCGAAGTACCGCGCGTGGGTGCGACGCAGAGCGCTTTTGGACTCTGCTGTCAGTACGACGATTTCGATGTCGGGATTGTGCTGATGCAGACGCTCGTCGCGGAACCGCTGGGCGAGGGCTTCGCTGGCGTCGTTGAAGGGCGTGCTACTCAGTAGGCGGCCGTGGGTCCTGTCAAACACGAGCAGGAAGTGGGTCACGTTCGGAACCATACGCCACCTCCTATCGCTAGTGGTGCGATCTTCTCTGTGCGTTCCCTTACGCCGCTGCCGGGTTTTTGCTTCACGACGGCAACGCGGCAGTCGCTTGCGAGATCACATCGAGCGCATGCTTAAGCGTCTCCTCGGCTGTCGTATGGTCCGCCTTGAGGACGTTTAGGTCCTGCAGGCTCGCGTTCAGCTGGTCCTCCTTGTCTTGGGGCAGTGCTCCTAGCTGCCGAATCCTCTCCCTCTCCACCTGGGTCTTCTCCACCGCAACCTCTAGGCGCGCCAACCTGCCCGCCATGGTCTCGACGGTGCCGATGCGCTCGGCCAGCCCTTGCACCAGATCCCACAGGGCTGCGCGAGTCACGTCCCCCAGTTCGACCCGGTCGGGATCGGGGGGCGGCTCACCGTAGCGGATACCCCGTCCCCACTTGTCCCCCAGGCTCTCGACCATCTGTGCCCACTGATCTTGCGCGACCGTCCGGATCTGGATCTCGACGGGAAGGCCGAGCACCATCGCCACCACGTGCACTGCTCGGTATCCGTGGCTGGGTTCCGCCCGGCGATCACGCACCCGTGGGGGCTTGCTGCCGTCGTCGAAAGCCTCGACGACGGCCGCGACGACGTCGTCCTGAACGTCACGGCCTCCGTCGACAACGATGCGAGCCCCTGCAATGTCTTGGACGCTCTTGAGGCTGGTGTGCTCCCGCTGAAGTTTCTCGATCAGCACGCTGGTGGTCTTCAGCCGGCTGGTGGGCTCGTAGCGGAGCACTCGGAGGCGAGCCTGTACGACCTCGAGTGCATGCTGATACGCCTGCAGAATCTCCAGAAAGAGGTCGAGGTCCTCGTCGCTGACCTGCGGCCCCGTTCGCAGCCGCTTGCTCAGCCGGTCAACAGCTGAGGGCGAGATGGGCAGCGGAGGGGCCACCCGGCGATCCTGCCAGGTGTCGTCAAGCCCGCTCCACCTGCGAGGCTTCTACGAACCCAAGGTGGGGTCCAGCCGACGCCGGTCTTCCACGTCACGTCCAACGCAGTCGCCGCGACGCAGGTACGGCGTCCCCGCCGATGCGGGAGGGCACGGCCTGGGGATCCCGGAACCGCTGCACTGCCTGCGGCACTACTTCGGCTCAAGCCTGTACGCGGCGAGCCAGGACTTGCGGTTGACCGGGGGAGGTGATGGGCCACCAGTCCCCGGCGACGACCGCGGGGTACGTCAGCTACAGCCACGCAGCGGCCGTCGAGGCGGTGGAACGGGGTAGGCGCAGGCCTCGCCGTCCCCGGTATCCCCCTCTGCGGTCCCGCTTCGTGCGGTGGCCGACTAGCCAAGTGCCAATACATACGCGAGGGTCGCTGGGCGCAGGTACGGCAAGGGGGCCAGGAATGACCCTTCGTGTCCGCCGTCCTTCGTTGCGGTCCCGCCAATGCACGAACGCGACCGCTTGACGTTGACGCCCAGCGACCACCCGGACCCTAGGCGACGACGAGGTTGGACACGCCTTGCGCCCGCTTCTCGGCCAGGGCATCACGGGAAGGTGTCGAGGACCGGGGCGCAGGTGCGATCACCGACGCGAAAGGGGGCGTCTCCTGCGACCTTGCGTCCACCGCGGGCATAAGCCTGTGAACGCCCGGGTGGTGGGCTTGACGCCCCGGTCCTCGAGCTCAAGCGGCCGGCGAGCCCTTCGCCGCGGCCGCTGCGTTCTTCGCTGCGGCCTCCAGTGCCTTATGTGCGGGCAGCACCGGCAGGCCGGACAGCGAGGGCGGGACCGGCTCACCGTCGCGGACGAAGGTCCACAGGCCCTCGCCCATGTCGTCGCGCTGGACGTAGCGGCCGGCCAGGTGATGGTCCAGGCCCCGGTCGCCGGTGACGGCCTCCACAACCGGCTGCGGAGCGGGCGGTTGGCCGCCCAGAAAGGCGCCCGGGGTGATGGCGGTGGTGCTGGTGGGATCGGTCATGAGGCTCCTTAGAGAACGCCGGTCAGGACGTTGAAGAACGCCGGGTGCTGGAGCTGGATGTCGCCGCGCCACCAGATGAGCAGGCCGGTCTGGCCGGTGTCGGCGTAGCGCTCTACGAGCCGGACCATCATCTGCGAGCGCAAGCCGAGCCACAGCGCATCCCACTGCCCGAGGTAAATCTCGGATGCGGCGGTGGCGGTCCCCACGGTGAGGGTGTTCGGGACCGCCGCGGTGTAGAGCCGGTCCAGCGGCGCGACGTCGGGCGACGGGCCGAGCCACTGCCCCTGAGTGTTCTTCAGCCGCGACAGGTTGCCCTCGGTGCGCGGGCTGTGGATAAACGCGTTGGGCTCGCCGTTGGCCTGCCGGATGGTCTGCAGCGCCCGGGACAGGTCATCCCACGCCGCCGCGGCACCGTTACCGGCGCCCAACGGCGTGACCGTCACGCCGGTGGTGTTGAGGACTCCGGCGGGCTCGGGAGTTGGCGCGGTGTAGGGCGCGCCGATGCCGCGCAGCGCGGCCCGATCGACCTCCAACGCGACGGCCTTGGACAGCGAGTCGCTGACCACCCGGTCGATCTCGTGGGCGTCCTCCAGGACCTCCCAGCTCAGCTTGACGATCGTGCTCAGCGTCCGGGCCTGGAACAGGATCTGGTCGAACGTCGGCTGCGACTCCGGGATCAACGCGGCCTCGGCCCGCCAGGTTACGGTCGGGTCGCTGACCTGCCGGGCAACCCGCTCCGTCGCGGACTCCATCAGCAGGGTCCGGGCGCCGGCCTGCACCACTCGCATCTTGGCGCGGGCCAAGTCAACGATCTCGTTTGCCAGCGGCACCGGGACCAGGGCGCCGCCCCCGGCGATCGTGGAGGTCGCCAGCGCACGCTTCTCCCGTTCGGCGTCGGCGTCCCACTGGCCCGTGACGAACCCGCGCAGGTAACGCCCCAAGCTCAGGTTGTGCTCCTCGGTCCCGCCTCCCAGCCCGAGCTTGCCGGCGTGCTCGGCGAAGCTGTCAGAACGTCGGAGCAGCGTGTGACCAGACTCGGTCCGCTCCGACGTGCCTGAGCCGGTGTCCGGCCGAATGAGGCGGCCGGCACCGCGGGCGGCGTCGGCCGCACGCTGGTGCTGCTCGTCTTGACCCTGCAGCTCGGCGATGTTGGCGTCGAAGCGGTCAAGGTCGGCGTTGCGCGCCGTCCACATCCGCTCCTCGCCCGGCGTGAACGTCTTGTCGGCGCGCCTCTCGGCCGCGTCGAGCAACGCTCGGGTGGCCTGCCATGTCTCCTGCCGCTCGCGGAGGAGGTTCTCGAGGGGGGTCGCGGTCATGGGGTGTCCTGACGGAGGTTGGAGGCGCGCACAAGGCAGCAGCCTCAGCAGAGGGGGGTCGTTCTGCCGCACAGGTGGGTTTCGCCCGGCCCTGCCGCACAAAGGCGCTCAACAGCGCCCGCAATCTCGGTCCCGCGTTGAGGCCAGAGGCCGTCCGCGGTGCCTGCTGGTCCGTGGGTGGCTGTCGGCCGGCCCTCGCACCTCTGCTGCGCACTGTACGCCCTTGCCGCGACAGAAAGCACGTCCGCGGAGGAAAAAAAGAAAAGATCCGGGCCGAACCTCCAGACCCGTACAGGAAAGACGCGAGCAACTGAGTTGTCCGGGCGTCCTGAGGCTGTGAACTTTCGACCCGCCACCCCATACGGGCTGTGCGATCGGCCGTCGTCCTGCTGGTGGTCAGCTGCAAGTTGCCCCCGTCGGCGGTTGGGTGGACCGACACAGCACTGGAGGTTTCCGTCTTCGGTTCCTCCGGGCCCACGCCGCCAGGCGGTCGGCGGGTCCAGGTCATCACCGGGTGTGGGTTTCTCTCATGGCCGGTGGCGCCAGTTGCCGTGCCGGGTGCGGTGGGTGGTGACGTTGGGTGCACGAGGTCTGACGGTGCGTGATCGCACGGTGGTGGCACGGCGGGTGGTGCTGCCGGTGGTGGTGGTGCCGGCTGTAGTGGTGGCCGGTGTGTGTGTCTGTGCCGGCCGTGGTACTGGGCGTCGCGGTGGTGGCGTCGGGCGCGGGCGTGCGTGCGCGATGCCGTGCGACTGCCCGTGCCTAGTCACTGACGTCCGCCCGTGCCAGCAGTCGGCCGTCGCGGCGGTCGAGCAGTCGGGCCTCGTCGCCCTCACGCACGAGGCCTATGTACTCGGGAGGCGGCATGATCGTGTGCCGGGCAACGGCGTCGATGGCGAGCAGGTCGTTGATTTCGGCTGCGGAAAGGCTGCTCATGGTCGGGGCTCCTTGATGTCTCGGTGGGTGGTCTGAATGATGGTGGTCGGTCGTGGTGCGCGCCGGGCTCGACCTCGACCAGGTGGCCGGCGGCGACCAGGGCGGCGAGGTCGGCGGGCAGGGCGCGGCTCACGACGATGCCCACGGCGGCGGGTCGGGGTCCTCGACGTCGGTGCCTTGTTTCGCTGTTTCGCTTGTTTCGCTTCCTGCGGGTGACGTAGGGAGGTAGCGCGCCCACACGTCCTCAAGGTCAGCCCTGGTGTAGCCGCGGAGGGTGCCCTGCTCGAACCGGATCGGCTTAGGTGTGACGTCGTACTTCTTGAGCATCCGGGCCAACCCGCGGGCGTCGAGCGGCTTGCCTCGCAGGTCACCCCATGGGCTCTCGTCCAACCGCACAAGCTGGTCGAGCAGCGTGTCACTGCTAAGCGCGTGGGCTCTTACATAGTTGAAGGAGGTTCTGAGGTCGGCAAGGAGCTGCAGGCCGAGGGTCTGGGGGCGATCCCCTGCAAGCGAAACAAGCGAAACAGCCGCAACACGAGCGCGGTCGGGCCAGTCGCCACCCGAAACATCCGAAACAGCGAGTAACGATTCCCAGACGTCCGCGTTACGGTCCTCGATGCCGTCCGGGAACTCCGGCCAGGCGTGCTGTAGGTCGTCGCGGACCTCATCCGCCCACCGTTCCAGCTCCTCCCGGATCGGCTCGGCCTCGGTACGGTGGACGCGATACCGGAACGCTTCGACGTGCTCACCCGGTCCGCGGCGTCGCATGCGGATCACGACTGAGCGGGTCATCAACGTGTCTGGCAAGTCCCCCAGGCCGGCGAGCGCGACGGCGCAGAACGCCGGGAACTCCTCGACGTCGATCTGCTTGCCCTTGACCACGCACCGCAGGGCGGTGGCGCCGCGGCGGTGGCCGGCGTTGAGCATCCCGCGGACGTCCTCATTGTCTTTCGCCTTCGGCCCGAACAGGGTGTCGACCTCGTCGAACAGGATCGTCGGCGGTCCCGCGTCGTCGCTCACCTTGCGGAACAGCGCCGCGGGGGTCGCGTTGATCGCGTGCAACGGCCGGGGCACGAGTAGCTCCAGCACTTCCAGCACCCGGCTCTTGCCGCTACCGGGTTCGGGCGAGAGCAGCGCGAGGCGCGGGGTGCTCTCGAACGCGCCGACGACGTGTGTGTGGGCGGCCCATAGCGTTGCGGCGACCAGGCAGTGCTCGGAGGGGAAGGCGACGAAACGGCGCAGGAAGGCCTCCACCCGGTCGAGCAGCACAGCCCCGTCGGGGTCCGGCATGTCGTACTCGGAAGCCGCGGCGAAGATGCTCACGCGCTCTCCCGCACGCTGTTGAGGTCGCGGTGATTGCCCAACCGCTGGCACGCCGCGCCGGTGCCGCTGTACGCCGCTGTGGCCGTCTCAAGCAGGCCTGGCAGATCAGCGGTACCGGCGAGCTGCTGCAGCCGTACGCCGAACGTCTCGACCTCACGCCGGACCCGGTGCTCGATCAGGATCCGAAGGTACGCGCCGACGCTGCCCAAGCTGCCCGGTGCTTCGAGCAGGTCGGCGAGGTAGACCGCGGCGGCACGGTCGGCGGTGAAGCACTTCTCGAGCCCGGTGCGGCGCAGCTCGCCGACGACGAGCACCGGGTCCGCCAGGTGCGGCGGCTGCTCGATCACGGCGCGGATAACCGCAAGGGTGGCGGCGTTGCGAGCGTCGGTGAAGTCCCGGGCCTCGACTTGCGCCAGGTAGGGCGCGATGACGGACCGCGACTGCAGGCCCAGCAGGCAGCCCAGGAACGCGCGTTCGGCCTCAAGGCAGCCGATGCTGTCGGCGGCGTTCACCGTGCGTCCCAGGTGAGGCCGCGCAGCGCCCGCTCGTCCAGCGCGGGGCAGTCGTCCTCATGCTCGACTGTCACTGGCAGCACTCGACTCTCGCGGCTGGCCTTGCGCCGAGCGGCCCGGTTCGGCACGACCATCACGGCTCCGCACGGGCAGGGCTCGCCCAACGCGACCATCCGGCGCCGGCGCAACGCCTCCCGGGCACCCGCCGGCCACGCCGGGTCGTCCAGGTCCGGGCCGAGGTAGCCCAGCCGCTCGCCGTTCTCGCCGATCATCACGGCATCGGACATGCTCACGCCGTCACCTGGTCCACCACGGCGCGCCACACGGGCGCGTAACGCGGCGCCGTCGTATCGTCAGCGCAGACCTGCAGCTTGGCGGCGGTGGTGTCTACGAGGGGCTGGCCTTGAGGGAGGCTGGCCCTTCGGCTTGATCCGGGGCTCACGCGGCGCTACCCGCGCTCGGGATCGGGCGCAACAGCGCGTCCACCTCGGCCGGATCCAACCGGACCAGGTGCGGACCGACGCGGTAGGCCGGAAGACTGCCGTCCGCAATACGGCGTCGGACGGTCTTGGGGCTTACACCGAGCCGCACGGCGGCATCGGCGATGGAGATTCGAGGCATAGCAGGACCGGCCCCTCTCAGGGGCTCTGTCCCACGGACGCCATCTCGGGGAAGTGGTGCGGCAGACGGGTGTGCGGTTGTGTGTCCTCCGGTGACCCTACTAGGTCACGGGTGCCTACCGCGCTGCGACACGCCGCATGTCGGGGGTGGCGAGGCGGCGGTCCGCCCGACTGGCGTCCATGGGCCCGGAGACGCGCACGCCCGCCGACGCGGCCCGCGCCACGTCGCCTCGCAGTTCGGTGACGTGCCGCCGCGCCCCCTGCATCATCGATCCGCAGTGGCACCGTGCGGCGGGGATGTGCTCGGCCTCGTCGAGCCAGAGGGCCTGGACGGCGTGCTTGCCGCCCTCGGAGATCGACGTCAACAGCAGGTCGCCGAGCGGCTCCCGGACGACGACGACGACCAGGCCGCCGCACGCGCAACGAAGGTCAGCTAGGACGAGCCGGCCCTGACGGGGGCGCGCGATGGTCGTCAGCGCGCGACTGTGGGCGAGGAAGCTCGGCGAGGCGACGCGACCGCCAAGCAGGCGCCGAGCAGCTTCGGCTGGTAACGGTCGCGGCTCCATGACCCGAGGCTATGGCATGAGACGGCAATGCGTGGCCACTGCTGGCCGCTATGGGCGTGTCGTCCTCCGACACGTGGCACGTTCCGTGGCACGTAGCCGGTGAGACTTTCGAGATCGCCTGTCCTCTAGGGGATCTCGACGTGGGCGTAACAGGACTCGAACCTGTGACCTCTGCCGTGTGAAGGCAGCGCTCTAACCGACTGAGCCATACGCCCGGGACGCGGTCGAGGCTAGCGCACCAGGCCGGCCCGGCTCAGGTCACGTTGCCGGCGACGACCGCCGGCCGGGTGCTCAACGGTGGTGCAGTCCGGGAGGCCTCGTGGGTGACGGCCAGGCTCTGCACGGCCCCGGGGCCGGAGTGCAGACGCAGGCCACGGACGACGTCCAGCCCGCTCTTGCTGACGTCAAAGGTGCCGACGGCACGCTTGTCCCCGAAGCGGCTCACCTCCCACAGCACGTACGTGGAGTTCTGCTTGTCGTTGGGCGCGAGGCCGTCTACTACCAAGGAGACCGCGTCGCCGTGCAGAACGGCGACGGCCTGCACGTTCTTGCCGGCGCCTGCCAGCGGGACGCTCTTGCTGCCGGTGTCCTCCAGGACGCGCACGGTCGAGGCCAGCCGCTGGCCCCACGCGACCTGCTCCTTGTTGTCGTGCTGCAGGGAGCTGTTCATCGCCGCCAGCCCGACCACGAGCGCCGCGGCCGCCGCGATGCCGGCACCCACGGCCGTACGCCGCAGGTCGCGGGGGGCCAGGCGGCCCAGCCGGCGGTGACGGGCAGCGGCCAGGGACACCGGCGCCGGGAACGAAGATTCGCGCGTGGAGCGCCGGACGCCGTCCCGGATCCCGGTCAGCAGGGCCGCGGGGGGCTCCGCGGCCTCCACCCCGTACGCCAGGTGGCTGAGGGTCTCGCGGTGCTCGGCGACGTCCCGCTCGCACTGCGCACAGCCGGGCAGGTGGGCCAGGAACAGCTGCTCGTCCTCGGGCTCGAGCGCGGACAAGGCGTGGCCCACGGCGAGCTCGGCAAACTGCTCGTGCGCCGTTGGGCGGCCGGGGTCGGTCACGGAAGGTCCTTCTGCGGGGCCAGGCTCTGAGTCAGCTCGGACAGGTCATCGGGGAGGGGGGCGTTGCTCAGGCCTTCCAGGGAGCCGCGCAGGCGCTTCATCCCGGCCAGCATCCGGGTCTTGACCGTGCCGAGCGGCGTGGAGGTCAGCCCGGCGATCTCGCGCTGGGTGTACCCGCCGAAGTAGGCCAGGGTGAGCGCCTCCCGTTGGGGATCAGGCAACGTCGTCAGCGCCTCGCGGACCCGCTCGCGGCGCAGCAGGGACCACACCTCGTCGTGCACCTGCGGGCCGTCGGCCTCCCGCCCTTCCAGCGCCTCCGCGGTGACGCGCCGCTTGCGCAGGTTCTCCTCGCGGCGGACCGCGTCCACGGCTTTGTGGTGGGTCATCGACAGCAGCCAGGTCGAGAATCCGCCGCGGGCGACGTCGAAGCGAGCCGCGTCCCGCCAGACGGCCAGGAAGACCTCCTGCACGACGTCCTGGGCGAACTGCTCGTCGGTGAGGATGCGGCGGGCCAGCCCGTAGCAGGCCCGGCCGTACCGGCCGTAGAGCGCCTCGAGGGCTCCGCCGTCGCCCTCGGTCACCCGAGCGACCAGGGCCCGGTCCTCGAGCCCGTCGTACGCGCCGCTCCGCTCGAAGGCTGCCGCGGCATGCGGGGAACCGGTCCGGCTCCTCGGCGTCGTCACAACAGGGGTCCTCACGAGAAGGGTTCGTGTCAGAGCGCCCATCGGATGGGTCCGCTCGACGATACCGCTCTGCGCCGATCGGGTGAGCCCCTGTTCCTCCCGAGGTTGGAGCGCCTGCTATGGGGGATCCTGTCGGTCCCGGGTCACTGCTGCGGCCCGTGTCACAGGAGGTAGGTCCCATGACGCCGCGCCCGGTCACGGTCCACACCGAGCTCCAGCTCCGCCTGGTCGTACCCGGCGCCCCCCCGATGCCGGTACGGGCCACACTCCGGTACGACGCGGCCGACCCGTACGCGCTGCAGATCGGCTTCTACACCGGCAGCTCGCAGGACGGGGACGTCGTGGAGTGGACCTTCGCGCGCCAGCTGCTCACCGATGGTGTCGCCGGGCCGGTGGGCCAGGGCGACGTGCAGGTCTGGCCGTCCACGAGCGCCGGCGAGGCAGTGGCCTGCCTGTCGCTGTCCTCACCGTCCGGCCATGCCCTGTTCGAGCTACCGCTGCCCGAGCTCGTGGACTTCCTGACCATGACGTACGAGGCCGTCCCGACCGGCTCCGAGGGCGAGTTCGTCGACGTCGACAGCGAGTTCGCGCTGCTGCTCTGGGCCGAGCCCGGGACCTGAGCCCTCTGCTAGTGTCCGCAGTCGTCACAGGGCCGTCAGAGTCCTGGCGTACGCGGACGTGGCTCAGTGGTAGAGCATCACCTTGCCAAGGTGAGGGTCGCGGGTTCGAATCCCGTCGTCCGCTCGGAACGGCGCCCTCGGGCGTGATGTCGGTTCCGGAGGGTCCTTCGGTCCGGCCGGGTGGCCGAGTGGTTCAGGCAAGGGCCTGCAAAGCCCTGTACGCGGGTTCGATCCCCGCCCCGGCCTCCGCGTCGGCTGCGGCACAACTGCACAGCATGGGCGATTGGCGCAGTCTGGTAGCGCGCTTCCCTGACACGGAAGAGGTCACAGGTTCAAGTCCTGTATCGCCCACACACCATAACCGCAGGTCAAGGACCATATCAAGCAAGATCAAACAGGCCGCATGCCACGGAACGTGCCACAGCGGCGTCCGGCGGCTGGCCGGGCGAACGCGGTCGGCGGTTGTGCTGGGCACCGGGACGCACCCGGCGACTACTCGCTAGAGCGAAAGCAACCAGCGCGGTGCGCCGTGGCACTTGCTGGACCGCGGGCACGCCCACGGCACCTCGACCAACTCGCCCAGCTCGCCGATGCTCGGCGCGAATGCTTGCCCGCGCCCCGCGCCGTCCTCGCCCCAGCTCCAGCGCTCGTCCACGGCGCCGCACGCTCGGCATGCCCGCCGCCAGACCGGTTGAGGATGTTCGCGGAGCCAGTATGCGAACGGCTTCGGTATCCCGACTGTGCTCAACATCGTTGCAGTGCGCCCGTCGCCCATGCGCCCTGACACCGCGACAAGTGCTGGGTCGCTGAGTGCGCTAAGTACCTGAGTCACGTCCTTGTCTCTCTTGGAGAGCAGGACAACTGTCCGGCCTTGCCTAAGAGCGCGTCTCATGCCGCGGGGGTCCGGGGTGCTCGACAGGTTGCAGACGAGCGTGTCGCAGTTGACGACGGACATGGAATGACACTAGTGTCATTCGTGCACGACCACAACTGCTGTACGCGCCGCTGCTGCCCACCTGGGTACCGCGATAGGCACTGGCAGACACGCTCCGGTTGGACGTGTCCCCATGCCCGCGAAGCTTTCTGATCGCGCCCAGTACGAGACGATCACGGACGCCGCTCGGCGCCTAGGGGTCAATCCGCGAACGATCCGCCGTCGCATCGCCGAAGGTCGGTTGACGGCCTACAGGTTCGGCCCAACGCTGATCCGTCTGGACCCCGCCGAGGTTGACGGACTGCTGCGCCCGATCCCGGTCGTCACCAGGTGAGCGCCGCAAACGGCCGAAGGGGCCGCCCCAGCACGGGCCGCCCCCTCGTGAACGCCGCCACCGTCAAGCTGCAGGTTCTCCCCGATGGTCGCATGACTGCGGCCCGTCTGCGAGCACAGCGCGTAGGTCAGCTCGCGCGGGTCGCCAACCGACCGGCGCTGCGTCGGGACCACGCCGCGCACGGCCAACTGCGGACGGTGGCGTAATGACCGTTACGACGCCATACCGCACTAGTCCACTACGTCGTCCCCGCCCGACCCGGGCCGAGCAAGTGTTGCTGGACGACGCGATCGTGTACGCCGTCTCCTCCGAGACGCCGGTGACCGTACGCGGAGTGTTCTACCGCGTCGTGAGCTCGGGCGCGGTGGAGAAGACCGAGA
>JAABUP010000199.1_pt1 | contig 136340 bp, 178 predicted proteins | sample 5559201 | NCBI WGS metagenome assembly JAABUP01 (sample SAMN10711887, study PRJNA513373) | rock metagenome | isolation source: Antarctica rocks | place: Antarctica | reverse complement strand
AGCATCCCCACCTCCTCCACCACCCTCTCCTCCTCCGCCTGCAATGTTGTCACCCTCCCCAAGGGCACCTCCACCACCTGGTACCCCTTACAGTGTGCAAGACGCATATGTTGGTGGTCCCTCAAGGTCACCAGCACCTACAGGATCGTCGCCAGGCAACAGCACCTGTAGAGCTGCAACTTGGGTGACCTCTGATTGGATGGCCTGCAATGCAATCTGTGGATTTGGTGTCCAAACAAGATCTGTGGAGTGTCACAGCTTCAACGCCAACCTCACTCTAGGGCCCGCTTCTTCTGGATCATTGTGTGTAGCCAATGACAAGCCAATTAGCAGTCTCTCCTGTATTGTGGCGCCTTGTCCAATCACACTCAACCCTGCCTGTCTTGCTCCAGCTGCAGCTCCCAGTGCAGCTCCTGCTAACGGCAGGAGGCTCAAAAAGTAGTTTCAAGACTCAGCAAGAGTGTTCGTTTAACTTGCATGGTGTCATTTCAAGGTCCAGCACAAGATGACCAACAGTACAGATCTAGATGAAATGTGTTGCAGCTGACCAACAAATTCAGATTTAGTTTTGGTTGTTGAGTGTAGCTATGTCAGTGAAAACAATGTAGCCTTCATCAGGACTGGAACATTGTGTAATGATGTAACGATGATCGCCTTCACAGCAGCATTATGAACTAGCATTTGCCTGTCAAGTTGCATGCTGCCATGCATGCAAACAACATTGTGCAAGTACTCTAGCATTACTCCGTCTCCATCTCAAGGGTCACACGTGTGCACATATCAGGCATGTCTGCATCGCAGGTCTTGAGTGCACATTATAAGTTGCTTGTGTCTGAGAAAACAATTGCGACACTTTAGTGTCACGAAGTTGTTAGTACTGATGGTGATCCTAATAAGCTTGATATGCCGTCAAAAGTCGTGTGCATAAAACAATCTCTCTGGCGATTTGCACGAATACAGGATTGTGATCTCGTCTTTATTTTGCTGCACACAGTGACTCAAAGAGCTGCTCTTACATTACTGATGCTTGCTGTCATGTCTTGCAGACTACTGTGATGCTGCCTCACCATATTGTAAACTTGATGCAGCTGTGCAGCTACGTTCAACTGCTGGCTACCATCACACGACTTTGTTGAAAGTTAATCTGACTATTGACAGCGGGGCAACATAGCCTACCATGATAACTCTGTACATAGGGCGCAGCACTACAAGGTTGCTGGCTTGAATGCAGCTGCATCAGTCCAACGATCGCTTAAATCACTACACTCATGGGCAGACAAGTATTTTGAACCAAAAGCAACCCCTGCCGTTTCTGGTCATAGGTCAATTGTCATCTCCGCAGCCGTCATCCACCTGCATAGTCAGACCAGCTTGTCACTCAAAACTCACAACACCCCTCCCATGCATCTGCTGCCACTTGCCATCAGGTCATGATATCTTGCCCAATGCACACCAATGACAATCAGCTCAAGAGCTGTGCCAGCAAGCTTGAGTTTCAACAGCACTGCAGAATGCATGCAATGAGAAAGTCATGTGAGCGCACATACCCCCATAAGGATTCCCCAATTTAGCAGCTCTTGGAACTGAGTCAGGCTTATGACCCGCACGCCCTTAATTTCTTTTGCTGCATCCTTCTCTGCTTGTGTGCTATAACCCCTGCAGGTCGAAGACCGACTGTGATGATCAGCCTGGGCAAGCCTGGGTCTGTCTGCTGTCCTGTTGACCTCCGGCTGCAAGGAGTTAACTGTGAGTGCACACTATCATATCTGCAATTGTGAAAAGTTGCTTTGTGCACCATGCTGAGACAAACCAGAAGCAGCACTGCAAGCCTCTTCCTAAGCGCAGTGAGCTGTCACGAACCAGTCTGCCATGTACACTTGCACTTTGCTCAGGCTAGGCTCCCCAGCAACAGCTTTGACAGTCTCGTATCGGTCATCCACAAAATGGATGGTAGCATTCTGCTCCTTCACCATTGGTTTGTCCAAAATCTCTCTGCACAGGAGGTATGAGTCACCAGGCCGCTAGTAAGCTTGCCTTTGCAAGCACAGCACAGCACAGCACAGCACGGCACAGCACGGCGCGGCACAGCACACCACAGCATGGCACAGCACGGCACAGCAGTGGTGCATCAGCAAGTAAAGTCCAGAAGTGCAGAACAAGATTCTCAGCTCATTGCATGGGACAGCAGAGCACAGCACAGCATGTCACAGTGGTGGCCTGAATAACACCACCTTCAGCGTGATGTAAGCAAAAGCCAAAAGCAAAACCTGCTTTGAAAGAGCAGAGGAGCACCTACTGCAATGTTTCAATTTTGCGCTGATTTGGAGGGAGAAGCTTGCAGTACAGCCTGGGTGTGTCTTCTGGCCATTGCATATCAAGCATTGCATCCACCAGCTTCAGAGTCCTATGCTTGGCTCTTGATGTGACTATATACCAAGGGTATTTACAAGCTTTGAGGGTTTCTTCTAAGCCAGGATACATCACATGCCTTTTCACCCATTCATCCTGTAGTCTTGAAAAATTGTGAGACAGGAAACAATATGGCAAATAGCAGTGCAGCCACAGCGCTTCAGCAATGCTTTTGAGGTTTTGTTACCTCCTTATTCTGAAGCAGATTGTTGCGGAAATCCTCAAAGAAGATCTGTAAGTCTTTCTGCTCGATTTTCCACTTGTTCAGCGTCGCTGGCAACATGCTCTGCCAGTCCTGTATGATGCTGCCAACACATCCAGGGTCTTCAAGCACCATCCTGGCCTGCAGGCAAACATGCACGAATCCAAGCACAAGAAGCTGCGGCGCTGTGCAGACGCAGCCAGCACTTAGAATCTAAGCTGAGAAGTCTTCTGTCAAAGCAGCCGACCTAATTAAATGTGAACCAGAGCAGCAAAATACCATGACTAGTGCCTCCAGAACAGCAAAATACCATGACTAGTGCCTCCACACCGTTCACCAAGACTGGTCGAACTTGCCGCATATCATGTCGCAGTTGGTCATGTGTGGCTTGGTCAAGGTTGCCAAACTGCTCTGGCCAATACTCAGCTGCAGCGGCTACAGCTGAAGATGAGATCTGCAGTACCGGGAAGGCTGTAGTTGATTGAATTTTAACGCAATCAGCTCGCATTTCAGGTGATCGACGAGCGACACCGGCAGGCAAGCTCACTCACTTCTGGTTCTGAGTCGACCATCACTCCGTCAAAATCGAGCGCAAAGACATCGCCGGCCGCTTTTGTCTGCACAGGAGTCCCGCTACACCGTCTGCAGCGTCGACATGCTTGTTGTGAGCGTTCATTCGTTGGGCTTCGCAAGACATGCAGTCTCTTGCCCGGTCTGAAACTATGCTTGCAGACCGCCTGAACTGTCGATATCTGATACGTACAGATCATTGCCGCCCGAAGCTGGCAGCATTGATCCAGAACTTGCGGCGCAAGGTGTCTCAGCGATCTGCTGGATTTGCTGGTTTCGGAGCACTACAGGAAATACGACTGGCTTCATGAGAGGCACTCACAACCTTCAACGCAGACGGAGCTTATCATGTTGCAAGCAGTCAGACGCACGGCCACACAGACTCTGTCCAAGGGTCCTCCGCAGGTTTGCGTTTTTGACGAGTTGCAAGATGCTTTGCCTGGGCCACGTTAGCACAACGCAGCGTTGCATACTCATGCAGATCGCTGGGAACGCTCAGCTATTTTCCAATTCGTCCTTGGCCCCGCAACACTCAGGTTGTCCTCCTGCTGCTCAGGCCTGCAGCTACTGTAACTGTCTCTAATATGTGTCTGCATTTTACACAAGTCTGCAGCGTGTTTCATAGCATTTACAGCTTGCATGTTGCAGCTTCACCCCGCTTTGACCCAGAAGTCCTACGTTTCCTGGTGTGTCCGCTGACTAAGGGCGATCTCAGGTGGGCAAGCGCTTTTGGTATCTGCACTGCTTTTTACTGCCAAGAGCAGCATCAAGTATACACGCAGCGCTTTGCTGCTGGTTGTGCTGCATAGGTATGATGCTAGCAAGCAGGAGCTGATCAGTGAGGAGATCAATGTAGCATACCCAATCATCAATGGCATTGCCAGGCTTGTACCTACAGCAGGCCGTATAATGGATGCAGCTGAATCTCCTGCCTTCACATGACTGCGTCAGCCCAAAGACTGATGAACACACACAGAGGTGGTCTTTGCCGCAATGCTGGCTCCGGCATACTGCGCGGTTCTGTAGAGACCTCTATGGACATGCTGCATCATGAGCTTTAGCTTGGTCCAGCTTGTCAGAGACAGCCAGTCTGACATAACGATTGCAGCTGATTGCATGATCCTGAATGCGGAGCAAGCATTTTGAGCGGCCTAAGCTCGAGAGGTTTTGCTCTCCACACTATACATACATTGCCATGGTCAGCATGAAATGCAGGCAACTTTGGCTTGCTGCTCCATGTTGAGTAGATGTTCTTCTCATTCATCGCAACCAATCATGGTCCAGTCCTGACGAAGCCCTATTTACTGCTGAGCAGCAGCAGCAACAGCAACAGCAACAGCAGGTGATACAAATCAGAGACAACATTGCATATGTTCATGCCTTCGATCAAAGGCTTGATTTTCATGGCACTTACAATCGTATACACTTCATGACTCAAGGCTGGCAGAGGGCAATGAGTTGGCCTTGAGTGCGCATACAAAGAGTTACCAATAACAATAAGCTTATTAGAATCTGTTTAGAAGTAGCTAGCTAGTAGTATAGTACAGTCTATAGAATGAGCTGTATGCAACTCAAACGTTGCACATCAGGCCAAGGTGACTGGCACAGGTTGTCACATGCTGATACTCCGGTTTCTGTACACAGTCGCTGCTTGTGACCAATCAAACTGTTGAGCACCGACGATATGCACGCTGCACGTAGGCGTTCAAATGTGGACGTGGGGTGCGTGCATGGTTCCGGAGCTGATACACTCAAAATGAGCGTAGCGACCGTGGGAGGTGTCAGATGCTCAGAACTTTGCTTCTGATGCTGGTCGTGTTGGGCTTGTCAAGCAGCTGTGTGGTCGTCGAGTCTTGATTTGTAGGCCAAACAGCGTCTTGTCTTCTTCGGGAACAACAAGCACGATGTATAACTGAGGGACTGCGCGCTACTGCTATACAAACAGCGTATGGGCAGCAATGAACTCTTGAGCTCAGACTTTTCAACAAAGAATTGGCAGCCATTGCAACACACAGCTGACACGGCAAACAGCACGATATGAACACAGCCAAAGTCGCAAAGGGCAAGAAAAAGAAGGCAGGAACTCCAGCTCCAGGTAAAACAACTCTCTTGAATCTTTTGCAAGCTGCAGGCGCTGTAGACCTTGTGGGCAGGCAAGTCATACTTGATTTACACATGATTCATTTCAGCAAAGTCGTGCCTGCGGCGCAGATGAAGCTGCCACAGAGAAGGTGCTGGACACTAAAGGGCTTCTGGCAAAGGACTGTGAGTTTGTGCAGCCTTTCTCTGCTTTGTGCCTATGCCTGGGGCTTACCAGATTCCACCAGCTCTGACTGCTGCAGTGGCAAATATGATGTATGGCTTTGGCGACGATCGCACACCTTACAAGGAGTCTGTTGACCTTGTCGAGGTGAGCTTGTGAAGGATCTTTCAAGGCTGGCCATATATGTACTCCTGGGCATCATGCAGCGCATACAACATGTGCTCTCTTGTACATGCGTTCTGAGGCTGTATTTGTTGGACCGTCGTCAGCAGCAAAGCAATCCTCCAACTTGGCGACAAAGTGCTGCAATCATCTCACGTGGCCATATCCAGCCTATGCAGCTGTGCCTTTTGATTCTGTTGATGCCTGACAGAAGATGGCTGCAATAACAGCAGATGTATTGCTCAAATTTGCATGCTCTAGCCTGCCTCATCCAGCAAGTATATGCCTCAAGGCATTTGAGCAGCATCATGACCGCAGCGCCTGCAGTGCTTGATAGCGCTCATCATGGCAATCACAGTCTGGCATTGCTGTCGTCACTATTGGAGCGATTTGCAGTGAGCAGTGAGTGCAAGTGCAGGATATGGTGATGAACTATGTGGTTGACATATGGCAGAAGACTCTTGCATCTGCCCATTCGAGATCGACCAAGGTGTCAGAGAAGGACGTCATCTTCCTCCTTAGGAAGGTCAGCATCTTTTCTTCTGGCACCTGTAAGAGCAACTGTGAAGGGTTCTGGCATCTTTTCAAAAGGATGATTCCTGAAAGCATTGCATTGTGTACAGCCTTGCACATCACAAGCTGTTTTGCAACAGCTTTGGCCGTCCACTTACAGTGCAGTGTAGTTGGCTGCATGGCAAAGAATCATCTACTTCCTGCCCAGAGTTATATGTACGACTGTGTAGAGTACAAATCATGCGCATGTCAGACTGCAACATCCCACGTCACATGGTAGATGTGCAACAGAACATGAGCAGCACAGATCTGCTGGCCAATGTGGATCGCACTTATTGCAGGCTCTGACCTCTGGCGCCTGCTGGATGCTTTGCGCATGCAACTCCCCCAGGCCAAAGGGTCATTCAACGCCAGGCCTTGTCTATTGGTGTGATGGCAACACATGTGCTCCTGTTGTCACCTGTGTTGCCTCCAATGCAGGACAAGAAGAAGTATGAGCGCGCCAGAGAGCTGCTGTACCTCGAAGATCAAATTGCAATCGCCAAGAGAGTGGTAAGTGGTGAACAGTGCCTTGCATGTTGTACACGTTGACATACATGTGCTATGTCAGTATGCGCCGCAGACAGACATGTCAGGCTCGATGAGAAACTGAGCAGTTTGCAACATGGTCATGTCAATGTATGCATTGGTTTGCTGATCATTTACATCATTCACGCAACACAACATAATGCTTTTGCAGGATGGTGGCATCCCAGACATTCGAAATGTGAAAAAAGGCATGTTATGACATTATGACAAGCACAAGCTGATGGTCCAGGCAGCCCAATGCCTTACAAATCTCTAGGCAATCAACCTTGTGTGCTTATGCAAAGATAGAAGAGCGTCGATGTCACGGCAATAAGCTTTTCGCTTATACAGGTTTGCGCCAGCATGCATTCGTGGTGTGACAAGATAAAGCGCAGCCTCAAGTAAAGCAAGTCGGGCGTCTGATTCTGTTCGCTGCTGGACAGTGTGTGCTCATAGCAATGGTGTACTACAGCAGTTTATTTTGATGACAGTGTAGTGAATGCTGAAGTAAAAGGATGTGAAACACAAGCCTGATGCTGAAGAGAAAGATGTGTTCTCGAAAAGCACATGTCCAATGGTACAATGGTGTGAAAAAGAACTCTTGTTGCTTGCCTGACCAACATGGTATTGCAAATCTGCCACAGACAAACTCCTGGCAGACGAATACACACACTGGTGTGCCACATCAGCAAATACTGAAAAACCCAAGTGTGGCAAGCAGACTGTTACAATGATTACTCCAAATCTTGGGAAAGACCAGATAACCACTCGCCTTCAAGGAGTTACTCTGGAATGTCGCGCTTATGCAATGTCAAGTCTGTCCTGGTGACGTGACTCTATTGAAAGTTGGGGAATGATCCCTACTGGAAAAATGTGTCAGGCCTGATCTTCAGATGCAGCCTGAGCATGCACTTTCAGGGTGTCACTGGTTTTAGGAGGCGCAGTCTCAGCCTTTGACAGTCTTTGCCATTTCTCACTGGCTGGTTGCTGTTTCTGCTTGCTACCTGTCTGCTTCCACAACTTGTAAGCAGCCTTGATGGTTGTTGGGCCATCCAGCGGTATGATGTCTTTGTTGACAAACTGCAACACAAACACACCTTGATATTCAGCTGATGACAGGTATGATCATGTTACTATACTTGTTGGTGATGTGAAACAGCACAAATGCCAGCAGGAGTAACCCCAATGCCTGGCATTTCAATATGATGATACTCTTTGTTGAGAATGCAACAAGCACCAGTCAGTGCACTAGCAGGCAGAAGATGGCTGTGAGGATCTGAGTGCATGCATAGAGAGCAAAACCTGTATGAAGTCTTCGGGAGAGCGCAGCCGCAGTATCTGTTTTCTGTGCAGTCGCAGCAATGCTGCAATGCAGTGCTCCTGCAGCACACAAAACAGCATGCAGCACTATCAGAGACAGGAGAGACAAGACTACAAACAAGCTAGTTGTCGTGCTTTTGAGGGTTGTGCTGTGCTGAAAGGCTGCGTCCAGCATATGGAGACAGGTGCTCTAATGACAAACCATGTCACCAAGGAAGATTGCAACTCCTCCAAACTTGAGCTGCAGCATGGCTGTAGAAGAGAATCATGTTGATGATGTAAGTGGAATGCACGACTGCTGAGAAGCTACCCAAGAAGCTTTTGCTCTGCCACCTTGAGGGCAGTAGACGCGGTGTGCTAATCGCAGAATAGCAGCTGATGTCCTCGGCCAATCAGACCACATAAGCTCATTCTACTGTAGATATGCAGGCTGCCAAAACAGGGCCTGGCACAAGAAGGTACTCAGGGCTGTCTCTAGCTGACCCTCAGGGAATACAGATGTGCAGTGAATGTATAAGTAAATGAAGGGTGGGGGGGGGGGCGGGAGGGGAAGCAGAAAGAAAGAAAGAAAGCATAATTAATTGGGGATGCATGAATGAGTGAACCAATGCGCAAATGATTGATTCACTGATGAATGAATGACTGAGTGGAGACTTGTATGAACGCATAACTGAAGAAGTTGATGGTTGAATGAATGGGAGAACATGACTCACAAAATTGCCCAAACAAACCAACCTTGAGCTGGCAATGAGCCATCTGCTCGGCAGCCCACAGCCGCTCCCAGAAGCCAAAGACATCATCAAAGGTGAGCTCCCGCCGGAACTGGCATACCAGCATGCGGAAGGCAAATACCCCAGTCGACATATCCAGCTTCTCTGCAGACCACAACAGCATACCAGGTCATGGTCCTTGGTTTGTACTGCCTGGGAAAACACTGTTGTCCTGGTACAGTCATATAAGAAGAAGAAGAAGAAGAAGAAGAAGAAGAAGAAGAAGAAGAAGAAGAAGAAGAAGAAGAAGAAGAAGAAGAAGAAGAAGAATACAAGCTTTGGCCAGCCAACAAGTCTGATAGCACGTGGCAGAGCCTCAGCAACCTTGCCTAGTGTCATTCATTTGTGTAAAGACATGCTACATAGATGCGCTCAAATAGCTGGTCTCACAGCATTGTGCATGCACGCGCCCAGATGCAAGCTGAGATAGGAACCAGCAGCATCTCAAACATAGCACCAAAACGTAAATGTAGACTGCAACTTTAGCGCTTGGCAGTTGCCAGTCCCAGAGAGCTGAATAGATCTCTTAGTTTGTTGCAGGCTTGCAAATTGATGTGGCGCTGTATGATAGAGACATACATCGGCCACTATGTTTTTCAGTCCTCAACGGTCGGCATTGCCTGTTTTTGCAACAACTAGCAAACACCTTCATGTGCAAGGCAGCCTAGCACAGACCATACAGTTTTGGTCAAGTGGGGGTTCACCTATTTGTCTCCAGAGCTTGGGGTCAGCATGCTGGAGCAAACTGCCAATACGCTGTATACTGGAGTGCACTCCTGGCTGTCCTTCCAGGAAATTCTGCCTGATCTGGCCCATGAATGCAGCAAAGCACATTAAGGCTAGTGCATCATCTTCTGGGAAGACCAACAAGAATGGTGACAGGATGTCAGCCATGCCTGCATCAGCCATGCACACAGGTCTTGGTGTTGGCACTGTGAAAAACATATTTTTTGACAAATATATGCCGACTGTTGGCCTTCTTCACTTTCATTTTCTATTTCTCATTAGTTGATAGTGCAGATGTGGTGTATGTTGACAGTGTAAAGCAAGGCACATCTGAGGCACATCACAGTCACTGTCACCAAGAGGGCCGGCAAAAACACTGATGGAGTGTCAGCTATGCCAGCAGCAGATTAGCAGAAGCTGTTTATGCGACCCAGACCCAGCACGCATAGACTACTGTAGCAGAATGTTACAACCAAGGTAAACGCAGCAAGACTGACCCTGACAGTACCCGACAACCGGATCAGAGTATGCATACGCTGTCAGTATGTGTGTCAGCCGCACATCAATTGCACTCCTCTCCTCTGCAGTGATGCTGCCGGAGCCACAGTCAGTCCTGTTCTGCACTAGCAAGGATGTTTTCAATTCCACTTCAATTGCTCAAATACAAGCTGTATGCAGCGCAATGCAAATATGAGCTGATCAGCCATGGTCAAAGTAGCAAAGGTTGGTGCACCATTCTAGACTCTGACTTCAATCGTCTTCTCATGATACTGTTGGTTTGCTGGCTGCCATGATGGAATAGAGGTGACTTCAGGAATGCATGCACTCTCACGTTTGAGGGAGATGGACGCAGAACAAGTCAATGCACAACCTGGTGACAATGCAGCATAGCATGCATTGCTGGAGAGAGCTGTGCCAACATGGCAGCAAGACTCAAACCCATATCACGAAATGTTGGAGGAAGCATGACCATGCAGGTCTTTGCATACCACATCAGTGGCAACCCGGCGGACATTCTGTTCCCATGTCTCCCCTCCACTGCTCAGCTCAAAGCTGTTGTGCGCATCTGGTGCAGCAGCTTGCTGCAGCAAGCTGCTGAGTTCCTGCTGAGCTGCATCACTGCCATGCAAGAAACACAAAACTCACTGCAGCTAGACAGAACAGTCAAATGCAGGTGCTGAAAGCAGTTCTCGCCAACTTGTTTTGATGCCAGCAAAGCATACTTTACAGCTTGTCTTCCAGCTACCGTCTCATCAGGAGCATAGCAGCTCAGAAGCAATGGCCAGGCCTGCAACAGGAGCGGACAAAGATGACCAAACATGTGTGAGTCTTTGAACTGCACAGCGCCAAAATGTTGCCTGCGGGCAGATACCTGACATCGTAACTCTTTGGCCAAACCCCTTTTTCGAATGAGCTTGCAAGTCTGCCGAAATCTCTGTACTCGGCCAGTGCTGTCGTGGGCTTGTTGCCACTGCTGAGGGGTTAAGCTCTGAGCACACAATAAGTATGAGGAAGTGTAGGAGTGATCACAGAGCTGGTCTGCCGTAAGCGGAGGGCGGTAACAGTGCAGCAACCAAAGAAGCTTTGTAAGGTGCTCACTGTAACAGTCGAAAGCTCTTCGTCCCCAACAGTGCTACGAAAGGGAGCGGGACAAGCACATGCCGCCCTTCGCATGCTCCTCAGCCACCCGAGCGGTGCTGTTGTTTCACTGTAACATCATCGCGCATCATCCGTGCCACTCATTGCTTGATTTACAGGGCCTGCTGCAGTTTGTATTGATCTTGATGTCGGTCATACCACCTGTGATGTTGATTCAACGCTCCGGGACCATTGCCAATCAAGCCTCATGAGCAGCTGCCTAGGAAGCAACACAGAACAGCCGTGAGGAGCCGCTGCACCCCTGACGGCATCTGCTGAGAGTCATGGAAGGCTATGACAGAATCAAAAGCAAATGACAATAACCTCGCACATGTGTGGCATGTCCAAATTGGCAGGCAGCTTCCTGCAGAACATGCTGTACAAATGTGGCAGGCATATGACACATGAGGCAGGCGTGTGCATGTACACAGCAACATGGCTGCAAGAGGGTGCTGTATAGCCGTCTATGCATGCATAGCCATCTCACAAACGAATTTTGCTTTGATAGGAATTGTGGCATATCTATATAGCAGGTACACTTGACAAGCAAGCATGCTCTCACTCACAAGAGCCTGACAGACTCAATGTCACAGCAGCATAAACAGTAGCGAAGTCAAGAACCCGTGATGGCTGCTATAGTTTCTGCTAAGCAAGGACTACAGGCAAAAGCAACAAGTGGAACAAGAAGGGGGCAGCAGCGCTGTGATATCATTGAAGGCAGTCAATAAAGAATCGCTAGCAAGCAACCAAGCAATTCAGGAGGCAAATCAGCTGAAATCCTAGACACCATGGCAAGGCTTTGCTTCTGGTTCTAATAGAAAGTGGTGTTGCATGCCTGATATCTGCAGGTGAGGTGCTGTCAGTCAAACCTACTGAGAGCTGACTCGCCACCAAACAAGCATGTAGGCTGTTGCTGGTGGCTAAACACCCATGTAGGTTCATGTATATATACACTGCAACTGATGTCTTGATAGGCAAGATGTGTTTTATGTTTTGTCACTTTGTCTTGTTCTGGTAAGAATGATCGCCATACAGCCAAACAGTCTGACTCCACCAAGGTTCAGTGGCCACACCAATGGTGCCCAAACAGTAGGCATTGGTGCGACGGATGAAGTCAGGAAGGCAGGGGAAGTTGTGGATCCTGCCATATATTGATGTCACCTGCAAGGTTACATGAGTGTTGCCAGGTTGAAGCTGCAGAATGTGCTCCACCAATGGTGTCCTTGTTGTTTGTGCAACTTGTAATGCTTGTATTGGGTAAGGATGGAAGCTTGAACCTTTGCACACAAGGGCAGTATGATCTGCTGAACTAGATACAGGTCCAATTGGGTGGCCAACAACTAGAGTTACAATCAGCATTGCAGCACTGTCAGCTGCACATGTCAAGCAAGCATGGCAGTCCTCTGCAGACACAGCAATCAGGAATTATCAGCATGATGGACTCAGTGCGAGTCAGGGTGTACATAGCTGTCTCACCTTGTGAAAGTCATCAGAAACTCCAAGCTTCACAGTAGCTTTCAGCTTGATTGTGGGTATGGGAAGCAACTCTGGCAGCACAATCACATGAAATGTGCAGATGATTGAAATTTGCTTATGGCCATCCATTGTTGGCTCCACCTTGACTGAATGCTTCTCAAAGTCTAGTTTGGCTACTCGCTTAGCCATATATGCAACAACTCGCAGCTTCTCTCTGCCTTCGAGAAGGATAGGTGGCACATCCCATCCAACCATTTCAGCAAATATAGTGTATGCCTGCATGAAGCAAACTTGGCATGCAACCATGAGCCAGGAGGTGCAACGTGCAAAGGCTGTGCAGTACAGCCATTGCTGTATGCTCAAGGTGCCTGAGGCCCTAAATCAGATAGTCACGTCCTGCATGCAGCCAGCCGTTTGCTCGGTCCGAGGTATCACCTGCCAGTGCTCCTGCATGCTTCTTGCCTGAACAAAGCTTCTCAACTTTGTCAGAAGCCCGTCAACCGGGGAGCCGCCAGACATCTTAGGAGTATTTAACTTCAAGCTGTATAACGTTGATACTGAGATCCTCAAAGACTAGCTGTGAGCTTTCTGATTACCCAGTCAACGGAGTCTCCAGCTGCCCTTGCCGTGTATGCAGCTCACCTGAAGGTGATCCTGTGGGGCCGATGTTCCGACGGACAATGTGATGATTTCCCGAGAGATAGGTGATAACAGCGCTGTATTTGTCCACGGCGGTCCGACTTTACTCGGGCTTTTGTCCACCTCAAAGATAGGACTTCGGTTTCCGTAACGCCTGCAGCGAATTATCACTGGCAGCAGGACATGAAGGCAAGCCAGCTTGAGCTGCTGAAGAGGTGACATCTCACTAGGCAGAGCTTCATGGCACATGGTTTGCAGATCATCAAGTCTGCATGAACAGCAAGCAGACACAATTTGGTTTCTGCTGTGCAGCTGGTTGCTGACCTGTAAATACCTCAGCATTGCGCAGCACATCAGTCAGTGTGTTCAGCACATATACATATATGTACAGCACAAAGACAGAGTGGTTCTGTATACTGTATACACTATATGCAGTATATACATACATATACATCACGAAATTGTACCAAATGGTGCGCTGCCCTGAACAGGTGTCAATGGAGGGTTCACATGGACTTGGGCACAGATGTGGTGCCTGCCCTGCAACAGATGCAGCAGGCAGAGGTGATGCCAAAACTGCAAAGTGTGCTGCGCCAGATTGATGCAGAAAGCAGACACAGGAGAGCTATAGATGTGCAACTGCAAGCTCACAGAAGGCAGCAGGCCAGTCAAGCACAGCAGGCACAGCAGGCTCAGCATGCACAGCGAATGCAAGCTGCTCATGCCCAGCATGCACAGCAGGCATTTGACCTGGCATGCTGTCAATCCAGCACCAAGCCTTCTAAGCCTAGAGCCAACTCACGTAACGATCAGTCATCTCAGCATGCTAGGCTGCGTCAGGAGGCAGAAGACCTACACCAAAGCAGCTTGAATGGCAAGTACTGGCAGACAGGCAGCAGCAGTAGCCATACTGCATGCCCTCAGCAGGAAACCTTGATTCCTTTGGGGCCCAGAGCACGCAACAGAGCAGTCAGGACCAAGCTGTCATGGTAGTTTTGGAGCAATTCAACAAATCTGTGCTAACACATAACAGACTCAGCTTTGTTCAGTCAAAAAAATTGGTTTTCCGTTCTGGCTAGAGGTCTGCTCAGATCCTTGCTGAATAAGACTGTGCATCACTGGAAACTGCATGCATAGGCTTCCAGTGCATGCTTGACACAGTCATACAGTGTGTGTACCCTTGCTGATGTGCATGTTTTCGTTTCATTGAGCATGACATGTTTCTCGCTACATGTTCTGCTCTCGTTTCATGCCCTGATTATTTGGTGAGGAAATAAAGAGACGGTGAGGAAGGTCTAATAAAGCAATGGTTCAGGGAGTAAGGCAATGGCGAGGGGGCGGTGATGCAGTGCAGTCGTGTGTAGGCAGTCAGTGTGCAGTGTATATCAGATTTTGCACCTTTGCTAAACACTGACATGTGTTAGTCATGTCAAGAAACACAGCATAGCCTTGTAATCACATCAGCGCTCAGCTGGCGTGAAGCACTCGTTTCTTATTATTAGCCTCAGTATGTACAATGAAACTGTCGGTGCCAGATGCTGTTGAGGCAATGACCAATAGCTCATTCATCAGACACAGCGACAATGTCTGTTACTGACTCTTCTTCAGCAAAGACAAGTGCTACACCTTCTGCCAACTGTGACAAATCCGGCAGCAAAGTCAAAGGGATGCTCATGCCATCAAAAGCAATCATGGCTGACTTTGCCCTATGCCCTTTCTGGAGCTCGACAGGAACCTTGCTGTATCGCTGGCTGAAATGGGTCAAGACAGTGCGGTATGCACACATTGATGCAGCTACTTGCAGGGCTTCCTCTGTTGTGCTATGCTTTTTGGCTTTAGCATGATCAACCAGCTCAGGCTCAAACGTAGCTTCATGTATTAGTAGTGTACATTCTCTCCCAGCTTCCTGTAACGCTCTGCAAGGTCTAGTGTCCCCACTGTACACCAGCTTCCAGCCGTCTGTGTGCAGCATGACCAGCCCATACGCATCATAACAGTGATTGACTGGCACAGCTCTCAACGACTCCAGACCTGTAGGACATGACACTTACATGTGCAACCAGCAACACACACTACATTTGTTCTTTACAGGACAGTCCAAGTCGGTGCCAATAAGCTAACAGGAAGACATGACTGCACAGCATGCAGAGCAACACAGCACAAACAATCGTAGAGTCAAACTGCTTTGGGGCCCTATCATGCATGCAGTATACACACATCAACTTGTCCATGAGCATTCCCTGTACCACAGGCAAAATGGACTGTCAGCTCACCTGTATGCTTGAGCATCTCAAAATGCTGCTGCTGACTCATCCAGTTGAGCTGACTACAGTGCAGGAAGCTGTACCGCAGCTGCTGAGCAGTGCTGATGTCTGACAGCCACTTGGCAGCCTCTGAGGGTCCTACGACCTGCATACAATATATCAGCCATGATGACTCATGGTTGACTAAAGCTGACAGCTGGGCTTGTGATGAGTCAGGCCACATTGCCTTAGCAGCCAGCATACAGCTGTGCAAAACCGTGGATGCAATAACCAAGCAGATGGCAATTGTTGGCAGTATCATGTGTATAATCTGCATGTCATCTCTGCAGAGGCACACTGCTACAAATGAGGCAAACATGCAAAAGTGCAACAACTGTCATGTCGAAGGAACGCACCTGCAGTGGTGGACTTGAGGTGTGCCGCGCTGCTAGGATGGCGGGAAGCCCAAGCATGTGGTCAGCATGCTTGTGGCTTATCCACACCAATGCCAGGCTGTTGACCTGCACACGATGATGGTGATGTCTCATTGTCTATTAACATTGAAGACTCACAGCACTGACTTATTGAGCATTGCTAACACTCGAGGTAGACATGTGACCATTCAGCTCCTTGCACTTCTGCCTCAGCGCTCAGATGTGAGCAGGCACCAGTCAGGTGTGAGCACTGAACAAACAGTCGCCCGCTTGCATCAATTGTGTCAATGAAATTCACATCATGCCATGTGGGCTAAGCTTGCATTTGAATAACGATTATTGCTATCATATCCTGCCACAGGCCATCATATACTCTTGCAGCAGAAGCGGGGCAACATCAAGTGCCAAATGCAGGACAAGATTTCAGCGTCACAAAATGAAGAAGCTCTCTGTGCAATACCTGATCAAATGCAGCTTTGTAACCGTACATGCGCACTAAAGACCCCCAGGAACCCTCCCCTGCATCCAACAGCACCCCCCATCCGCTGTCCAACCTGCATACAGAAGACAATGCTTTCCTGCAAAGTGGATGGGTGACAAATCTGCATGCACACATCCACTTTATCCCAGAGAGGCAACTGCATGAGCTGAGACTTACTGCTGGAGGTATGAATCTCTCTGTACCCCTTTACCCTATCGCAGATCCCATTGTGAATCAGCGACAGAGTAGAAGAGATGGTTGATACAAGCACATACAAAAGACAGCCTTGATGACAAGGGCCTCATGCATGGATGGGCTGCAACCACACAGGTGTTTGCATTGAGCCTCTGTGCTGATGTGTGAAGCTCACCTGATGTGGATGGCACTGGCACCCCTGTACTTGGAGGGCTCAGCTGATCCAGTGCCCAAAAAGTTGACCTGCACATACATGCTATACCAGTCACCAAACACATCAGGTGCATTGGATGTTGCCAGCAGAGCAAAAGCAAGACTAGCAAACCCACAGGCCACAATGATCATGACAGACATGTATCTCAACTTGTTCGCCAGCTTGTGCATGCTGTGCATGCTGTGTTTACCTCAGCTGCAGCAGTGTTGACGACAGAGAATACTGCATGGGGATGGCATTGGGATGCATCACGTCAGCAGGCATCATTCACAATGAGTCATCAGGCTTGCAGAAGTCTTGCACATACACATGGACTGACAGGTGCAGAAGAAAGCTGGAACATAAAGATCATGAGATGATTTACTCACCTGAGTCCTGTCATCAGCCCTCACACAGTCAGGTCCATGAGGCCCTCTATATCTGTCCTGCTTAGGTTCCTCTGAAGAAGACAAGCAGACAGGCCTGTGCTCAAATTTGGCTGCCGCACTGTCAGCAAGATTCTGGCGCTCAGAGGAAGGTGGATCGACGCTGTCCCCCAGTAGATCAGGCTTTGGCTCTTTTGACAGGGGAGTTGACCTGACATCATTGGCCTGCTGTGATACAGCTTGTGTGGGCCCCAGCTGTGGCAAGCCTGACAGCAGCTGTGGCCTGGACTGACTGGAACCGGAGGGCAGAGCAATCTTCAGCTTCTGCCGCAGCTGCGCTGCTGCACCAGCATTTGAATTTGGCACATTGCCACTGCTGCCACCGCTGCCAGTTGTGGTGCCACAGCTGCCGTTCATAGCAAGATCCTGGTTGTCTGATGTCTTGCGTTTACGATGATTGAGACCGGCAGCCTGCTGCTGCTGCTGCTGCTGATGCTGCTGCTGATGCTGATGCTGCTGCTGATGCTGCTGCTGCTGCTGTAGCTGCCAGTGATGCTGACGACAGACTTGTTCTGCAGTTGGGGCTGAAAGTTGGTGCTGTTGATGCAAGCGTTGACTATGCAAGAGGCATGACTGACTGCAGGAGCAAGACTGAGGACTGTGGTGATGCAACTGCTGCTGAGCTGCCTGACTGTGCACGGATGGGGCTGAGTAACCAGATGTCTGAGGCTGCCACACGTTACCTCCAATAGCAATTGGACTGACGATTGCCCCTGAATAGTGCAAGCTGCCGTCAGAGGCAATAGGGACTAGAGCAAAGCCAGGAGGGGGAGCAGGCATGTGGGGCGCATTGGGGCATGGCCCTGCACCATGGCCCTGGGGATGCATAAACATTCCTGGCAATCCCAGCCCCTGATGCTGAGTACGAAATGACCGCTGCTCTGACCAGGCACCATGAGTATGGTTGCCAGAAAACCCAGGCTTAGCAGCATGTGACAACAGGCCATGTGACATGCTGACGGCATTGCCATTCCCCTTCTTTTGTTGATGGTTTAGCAGCTGGTTTGGATTCTGCAGATTGCCTGGAGTGACTTGGCGGGAAGAAGGTACAGGAGACACATGCGCAGAGGCGGCTGCTTGGTGCAGATTGGTGCTCTGTTGTGACGCAGCTTTGGCAGGCTTTGACTGCTGAAAGAACGCTGGATGGGAAGCCTTGAGCTGCTCAACAAACCTTGCAAAAGCTGGCTTGCAGTTGAACAGCTCCTGTTGCACTTCGCCTGCACAGCAAGATTGCAATATGAACCTTCCGTAGAAAGAGCCCCAGCTACAATCCTGGGAATTGTGATGTAGCTGGTATACAATGTACACTGGTATATGGTGTTAAGGTCATGTAGAGCAGACAGGCTATGGGTCAGTCTACGAGATAAATGCAACTGTGTGGCCATACACTGAGAGCATGAGTGACACGAGAAAAGGCAATTGCATACAACGGGCAAAGCAGGCACAGCAAGAAACGCTGAGTGTCAGTTGATCTTCCGTACTTGGTTTATTGCCCGTGCAAAGGTCAATCACTGCAATGTGAGCATGAAGATGCAGTGGCCGCTTGCAGCTTGCAAGCTGGTGCAGCTGTTGCAGAGTATGTGTCACAGAGAAGCTGACAAGTACCTAGCGATGGTGTTCTTAGCTCTGTTGTATCTCTGTCAGCAACACAAAGACCCTTGTTGCCACTGACCAGATTTGTCACTGGACCGGCGACAAGTGCCCGCAATCTCTGCGCTGCTACATCTGCCGCTGTTGGCAAGACTGCATTGCTTGCCTTGGGTTCCGCTTTGTGCAGCACAGCCTTCCTGAGAGACTTCATGGCCTGCTTGTTTGGCATGGCTGTCAGGTCAGTCTTGCCTTCAATCTGCCCTTCAGCAGTCACCTGCTGTGCATGCTTTGCGGCCAAGTCATCCATTGATTGTCTGACTTGAGCAGAAGCTCCAGGCAAGTCCGTTGCACCAAATTTTGAAGTTGACATCTGCTGTGCCTGCTGTGCTCCTGCGCAGCTGCTAGTGCCTTCTGTGGATGGAGGAACCTCCCCAGCTGTGGTAGCAGCTGCCTGAGAAGCAGCTTCAGTCACCTTCTTGCTGGTTGCAGTGCCGGGAGCCTTTGAAGGCGGGATTTTGGCGCCAAAAGGAAAAGGAAACACAGCTGGACTGAGCAGGTGCAGCTTGGCGGTGGCCCTCATGGCAGACTGGAAGATATGGCATTTCCCTCCATTGAGCATCACCTATGCATCACTGGAGCTTTTGACTACCAACCATGCATATCAATGCTGCTTGCACATATGTAGATCATCTGTGTCATCACAAAGAATGCAAATCATGATCATACTGTGCAATCAAACCAAACAAGCAAATGTTGCCATGAATGGCAAATGCATTGCCTCATTCAAAGTGACTTCTGACTTGTGCTATGGTGAGGCTGTTCAAGGCAGTTTACAACAAAATAGCCCTGTCAAAGCGCCAAACGTCTGCAGCTACTACCCCTGTTTTCATCCAGAAAAGTACAACACACTGCCAGGACACACACCTGTTGACCTGGCAATGACTTGCTCCATCTCACATAAGCTCCTTTACTGCTGATCTTAGGTGAGCTGAGATGAATAACTCCAGCGCATCTACAGAGAATTGCCTTTTTAAGAGTTTGCTTTACACATGTAGTAAGTGCAAGAGCAGGTGTCGAATAAGCAGCGTGCAGTGTTCTTGACCCAAATATCCCCTTTGTAACATGCACAGTAGACTGCGGAATGTGTTTACCATGCAGTGCTTTGCTGCAAGGAGCAGTCTGCATGTAAAATGCAAACTTTCACCCCACCTTGGCGTGCAAGAAAGGGATGCTGCAGTGCCTGTCCATGTGCGTAAACAAATTGGCATGCACCATGCATTGTGCCAACATGTCATTGGCACCAGGCTTGAGACAATGTGTCAGTACATACTCACAGCTCAAGCAATACCAAAACAGAGTTGCTGACAGTGGTTTGCTGCTGGTGGTGAACTACAACACTGCGCAAGAGGTATGGGCTGCAATGCCACCAGCTTGCTAGCAGATGCCGCTCAGCACACAACTCACTGCAGTACCTCTATGTCCATGCAAATATGAGCCTAAGCACAGGATGATTTGGAAGATTCACTGGGAAATCCGTCAGCAGCTTGGGAAATTCTATTGGTGAGTCTAAGCAGGAGGGCAAACAAGCCAGTCAAATGCATGTTGAACAGCATTGTCAAGGCAAGTGACGTCAGTTCAGGGTGGATGGTCCAGACCACACCTGCTGGGTTGCTGCTGCATGTAATGGCACACAGGGTGCTTGGCTATGGCGCTGACTGCATGAGTACTTGAGCTGTCCAGAAGCAGAAGCAGCATGCCACTAGCCTTGAAGTGGACCAGATACCCCCAGATGCCCATGTCAGTCTTATCTTTGCTACCTGCGCATTACAGCACATCACAGATGAGTAGTGAGCCACATGAGTAGCACTGCCATGATCTAATGTTTGAGACCAGCTGCTTGAAGCAGTGCAGAAAGGGGCAATAGCACAGCTGTGTGGACCAACGCAGTGCCAAAGACAGGTCTGGCCTGCCCAACATGGGTCCGTAGTAACAGCAGGGAGTCAAAAGAATGCAGGTGGCCGGAGCCAAGCAAGAGTGCTATGGATCTGCATCTCATGTAAAATGGCATAAACACTATGCATACATGCATGTACAGCTGGCTTGCATGGCAAATTACGTAGCTACAAGCATGTATGTGTTCACCTTTACCAGGCAGCCCATGTTTCTGCTGCAGGTACAGGGGGTTCCCGCCATCTTGCATCTGCACCCACTCTGCCTTGTGTGGCTCCTTCCCGCCCTTTGCATCCGCCAAACCTGCGCCCTTTTGGGAGCTGCCTTTGCCATGCACTGCACTAGTATCTGGTCTGGGCTTGGAATCCTTGTCAGCCCTGCTTAGTCGCTGCTGCTGTTGCTGCTGCTGCTCCCGTTCCTGCTGCTGATTTTGCTGCTGCTGTGGTTGATGCCCCTGCTTGCGCAACTTCACACCAGACTGTGCTGCTAACAATCGCCCAGCTGTCAGGCCAGACATGCCTGTACTTGAGCCAGGTCTTGCTTTGACAGCAGGTACTCTTTTCAGCAGATCCAGTGCTGCTAAGTGGGTGGACACAGCCCCTGAAGCAGCAGAACTGGCGAACAGACTGTCCAGCTTCTCAAAAGCAGCTAGCTGCTTCACGGGACCTTGCTCTGTGTCGCTGCTGCTGTTGCTTGCATCAGAATCACTGCTGCTGCTGTTGCTGTCACTGGTGTCATGACCGTCACTGCTGTTGCTGCTTTCCCCACTGCTCCCACTGCTGGCGGCGTTGATCAGGCTTGGGGGCATCTGAGCATGGTTGACAGGAGCAGTACTCTGCTCATGGACACTATCAGCAGCATTGTCAACATTAATGTCATCACTTGTGTTGCTGGAAGTGTCGCTTGTAACATCTCGACTAATGACGTCATCCACGCCAATCTGAATACCAGCCTGCCTTCTGCCCAATGCACTGACATCAGCACTGCTTTTGCTGGGTATGATGAGGTCTTTGTTGCCTGGCTGAGCAGCTTCATGCTGATTGTCTGCTGGTCGCAGCCATGCAGGGCAGGGCCATGCCAAACCACCCTGTTGCAATGCAGCTATATGCACGTGCCCATCCTGCAGCAGAACAAGTTGATGGAAATAATGTGCAGAGCATGGTAGAGTTCATGTAATGATGCAGTTGACAAAGGCAGCTGACTGTTACAGTTGATAGTCATGACTGCAGTCTAGGAACAGCACCCCCCCAGCCACAGCAAGCAGCAAGTCTCGTAGGGACTCAACAGATGTAGTCAAAACTTGCATCTGCATCTATGCTGATGGTATATGTTGCACCTGTCAAGACTGCATGGTAGTCACCTGCCTGGTACCATACCTCATAGACTTGAGGCAAGTCCCATTGAGAGTGCTCACTTGCAAACACCCTGGGATGCTTCCACTGCACAAAGTGACGCAAGCCGTGTAAGTTCGCCGCCAAGCCTGCATTGCCATGCCATGCCAATTGTCTGTCATGTGAGGCTGCTTGCAATGAAAGGCATTTGCCTGCAGAAGGGCACTCTATTGCAGCAGTATCTTGAGTGAATAAGGTCAGAAGGAATCCATATAGGAGACTCCTAGGGATGGTATGCTTGTTATGTCAGCTGTAGTACAGCAATGCACGTTGCTGATGGCATGACATCCCTAACCTGCTTGGTGCGGAGCAATGATGCTTGCATTGCTGCCTGATTTCTAAGCTCTCCAAGGTCTGCGATGTCTTGAAAACATGACCAAGCCGGTTTGTGGCATGACGCACAGCACATGAAGGCAAGACATTTGGGTGGTGCTCACCTTTAGGGCCGTGAACTTGCAGCTCCTCGTGTCCATCCTGGCGAAGTCTCATTATGAGCCCTGCCAAGCCGCCCTGCGACCCGCGTCAGAAGCTTGGGCCTTGCTTGCAAGTATGATTGAGACAACAGCAGTGAGCCACACAAGGCTTGGGTGGCAAGAAATCTGTGGGTAAGATGATGGCATCTGGGTACAAATATGCAGCATACTGTACGCCCAGCATGAAGCTTAAGCACTGCTCTGAATGAAAAGTACAAGTGCTGAATGCAATTCAGAGTTCTTCGGCATGATGTACAGCAAGGTGCTCACCGCAGCATGCGGCTGAAGCTGCGTTAGAAACGCAGCCCGCAGGTGCTGACTTGGGCGGACCTTGTGCTCCAAGACAAGCCTGGCAAACCCCTCAGGTGCATTGAACAGGTACTGCATGACAAAGGCGTATCAGAAGGTATCCAGCCATTTCGAGACAAAACAGTAATGGTTCACTCCTGTGTGATGCTTTGTTAGCTTGCAGTGCCTGCACTGCAGTCATTCCCGACGACAACAGCCTGAGGCGGCCACAAGGGCAAACCTGTTACCTTGGGGCCTTTGGCTTCGCCAACTTGCACAATCACGCTGCCGCTGCTTATGCCGTCCGCGGGACTGCTGAAGCAGGTCAGCTCAAACCCGCTCATGGTCCGGAAAGATCAGGTTCTTGCGGTAGGCAACATGATTGCTGGTGCGATGCAGATCACACGGCCCTTCAAGCAAGATTGCTTATTGAAACACTAACGCCCGCTGCCTACTTTTACGAGCTCTGCAAAATAGGCTGTGAGCTCGTTCGTCTTTCCGCGACTGTGCAGGCGTTACGCTGTTTAGGGTCAGCTGCCGACTCAGAGTTACGATCAGCCTTGTTGGCCGGCTGAAGCATTGTAATCCCTCACGACACAGCGTCGTCTGCTTGTACCCGGTCTCCCTACGAAGCTCATGCTCCCTTTGCACACGCTACAGACAGTCATATTCACCACTCACACTTTACACGCGTTGTGCTAGTGCTGAGCAACTTCGCCCATTTGCGCTTGCACTGTGCTGGAAGGTGGCCCTGGTAGCGGATGATCCGCAGGAACGCTCGATTGAGGAAGGAGTACTTGTACAGGAAAGGCTTGGAGGGCAAAGAGAGGACCGCCTATGAGCACAAGCGCAAAGTCCGGCAGGCGTTAGAAGGTAAAACCTGCAACATCACACACTAAAGACGTACAAGCAGCATCACAAGTCATAAGTATTTGTAATGGATGCTTATCCCCTTGCATTGGCTTCTTTGCTACCCTGACGCAGGGTCCACGGCATCTTTCCCAGCGTGACCTCCCATCATACAGAGATTTGCATAAGGTCCTTTACTCGATTTGGAGAGGCCTGCCAAGAATTCCACAATGTTTGTCGTGTGATGCAAAGATGGTCATATAGTGTTCATCCTTGTGCAGAGGGTAAGCCACTCCCAACAGAACTCAGAAGGGAAGAGGCAAAGTTGAGGCATGATGTGGAGCTAGAGGATGACAACACAGCAGTGCCAAGGACTCACATTGATGATGAGTACGCTCATGCTGGCGAGCGTGATCCCAAGATCTTGATCACTACATCAAGAGACCCCAGCACAAGACTGGTGGCTTTTGCTAAGGAAATGAAACTGGTGTTCCCAAACGCACAGCGTATCAACCGCGGTGGAATGGTAAGGAACACATGCGCAAGACTGCAAGCGTCATGTTTGCTGTGTCATTGGTGTTGAGACTGTTCTGTGAATTGCGTGCTGGTGGGGAGCAATTCACAAATCCAGCAAGGCAGCATACAGATTTTTTGGGCGCCCTTGCTTTGTGGGCAGCTAGAGACCACAGCTGCTGACTGCTGTTACTCTTTGCCTGCCTGTGGCCATCGTGTGAGGCCAGGTTGTGGTCATTGCATATCCCCTTTCTGGTCTTTATGTTCATTCAATCATCCAACACACAAGCGTTCTACATGTTATGACATCTACACGTGCAATTCTGCAAAGCACCTCATCAATGCGCCATGTGATTCAATAGTTGTCGGTGAGCAAACTCCCTGATGAAGCAGCAGTGTCTCTGCAGGTTGTGTCTGAGCTGGTGGAGTCAGCAAGGAACAATGACTACACAGATGTCGTCATGATCCATGAGCATCGCGGTGAACCAGACGGTCTGGTTGTGTGTCATCTGCCATATGGGCCCAGCGCGTACTTTGGCATCTTCAATACGGTACTGCCCTGTGTTGTCTCCATGACATGAGCGCGAGACCGAAGCAGTGTACACAAGCATGTGACTTCTGCCTTACCATAGCAGACAATTTGTATTATGGCTTCATGGTGTCTGTTGCATTTTTTCTACAAGCCTTGTTCATTCTAGGATTTCTTCAACCACCCCATAGGCCTGGTGTTCCTATAGCAGAACTGATGCCTTCTTGGGGGTCAATGCTGTCAGGCACTTGTTGAGTGTGCACCTTGACGTGCGCAGCTCTGCCAAGAAAGCCAAGCTACAGGTGCTGTGAGGGCCTGACAGCATTGAGCTTAACTCTGCCGTAAGCACAACTGGTGTAGGCAATGGTGAACTCAAGCTGGCAAATCTTGTACACATTGCTACATAGCGGTGGCTTCAGCATCTGGAAGTTGTGCCTGCGCCTTATACGTTGTTTGCCATTAGCTGCTGCTTGCTGGATTGAGTTGAGTCATGATTGGCCTAGTGTACAAGGCATACCCCAATGGTTGCCGTCATGAATACACATTCCTGCCAAGGCTAAGGCCCTACCCCATGAGGGGGCATTGGCTCTTATAATTGTTTGCTGGACTCCTGCAGGTGTTACGGCATGACATAGGCGAGAAGAAGAAGGTGGGGACTGTCTCAGAAGCCTACCCTCATCTAGTACTTAATAACTTCAGCACAAAGCTTGGAGAGCGAGTACAGAACATCTTGAAATACCTGTTTCCGACTGCAAAGGATGACAGCAAACGTGTCATGACGTTTGCCAACAAAAACGATTTCATCAGTTTTAGGCATCATGTGTATGAGCAGCCAAAAGGAGTGAAATCTATCACACTAACAGAGTGTGGTCCCAGATTTGAGCTGAAATTGTATCAGATCAAGCTTGGGACGATTGATCAGCCACATGCTGAGAGTGAGTGGGTGGTAAGGGCATATACCAGGAGTGCCAAAAAGTCCAAGCTGGCTGATGCTACTGCAGACGATGACCAAATGCAATGAAGCTGGCATGCATAAGGATTCTCCTGTTTATGCCCTGAATGAACACTCAAACAACAGATGACATAATCAGACACCCTGCAGCACACTGATTGTTGCTGGAACCAAAATGAAAGATTTGACCTATTTCCAGGCTGCGATTGATTGACAATTGTTGGCTTTAGTTGTGCCCGTTCCATGCTGTGCTTGTTCGAATCAACAGCTGACTTTGAAGCTATGTCAGTTCTCATTCCACTTGACACAGACCTTTTTGACCTGGATAAGTTTTTGCACAACTAGTATGTGGCCGTGCTCAAGCAAAGCGGCCATTGACACAAGAATACGGCCATCGACACAAGAATACGGCCATTGACACAAGAATATGGCGATTGACACAAGAATACCTGTGCCTTACCTCCAGTAAAGTTTCTGCGTACATGTATGGATCCACACCTGGGAGCACTGTGTAGTGCGAACACCAACAAAGAAAAGTCTAGAGGACAAGGTAACATGAGCAGACCTGAACAGCACATATCACCTAGTTGATACTGTTTGATGCTTTGCTCAAACACATATTGGGGCTGTGGGGACATTGACCCCAGGTCTACAGAAGATGCTATTGGTTGATGTTTGACTGGGGACCCTTACAACGTGCAGATGCAGCTGCTGACAGACTTGCTCATCAGTTTCTTCTTTTGCTGTCCCGGCCATTGCTGTGATCCCTGGAGCGCTTGTGGCCATGCTTGCCAGATTCCTGCAGCTGCTCTTTCAGATCATCAATCCTTTTGTCCCTAAATTCCAAATCCCTGATGTACTGACCAGCATGCTCGTCAACCGTTTTAATCATGTCTTGGACTTTTTTGTCAAACCCTTGTTCCTGCTCTTTGCACGTACCCTCCAGCTGCTGACACCTGTTTTGTGTTGCTTGCACCTCACTTTGCAGGTGTTCAGAGGTTTGCTTGAAGTCATGGCACTGCCTCTGTGCGTCTTGCAGCTCCTGCTTTGTGCTGGCAAGCTCAGCATCTCTGCATTTGTTATCAGCTTTTAAACTGCTGGCTTTCCTTTCAGCCTCTGCTAGTCGCTGCCCTGCTGTGCTGTCCTCTGCTTTGACCTTCTCAAACGCCTTAATCTTCTGCTGAGCTGCAGCCAGCTCTGATCTAAATGCCTCCAAGTCTGCTTTTGTGGAGTCAAGCTCGATTGACGCGTCTGAGCCTGAAGAAAGGCCTTGCGGCTGAGCCTGTGCTTGCGCAACTTTGAGCTGGTCCTGAGTGCTCTTTGCATAATACTCTTTCCAAGCTTCAATAGTCTGTTTGGCCACCTCTTTATCACACGTTGAGTCTCGCAGAGCAGAAAGGTCTGCTTGATGCTGTTGGCTCCTGGCTTCAAGCTCTGCTGCATGAGTCTGCTGCTGTTGCGTGAGCTGTGCCTTCAGCTCTTCACTCTCATCAGTGACAGTACGCAGACTCGCTGTCAAGACCTTCAACTGAAACTCCTTGTCGGCCAACTGCTCCTTCAGACTGCTGCAGCAAGCAGAATACATGCGCTTGAGCAAATGCATTACTGATCCTTGTTGTGACGCCCACAGGGTTGTGTAGGATGAGAATGGATGACAGCTGATGGTGCTGCTGTTGCTGCAATTGCGGTGCGTGCACATTAACCCAAACAAGTGTAGAAGGGGAACATGTGGCTTACGTCATTTCAGCATTCTGCATGCGTGGGCCATTCCCAGGGGGAAGAGGCAGAACTGCAGCAGAAGGCGGCTGGAGTGACGCAGCTGAAGGTGGCAATGGCAGTGCTGATGAAGCAAGAGGTGGTGACAAGGCTGCGCCAGTGGGTGGAAGTCTAAGCGCTGAGGCTGAAGGTGGTTGTGGCAAACCTACAGCCAGCCAGTATGTCAGAGTCAACCAAGAGCCGGTAACATAATATCAGACCAAAGGCAACAAGCCAGACTTTTGAAGTCAAAATGTCACTGGCCCCACAGGTACAACCTGGTAAGAAAAATCTAGTTGTCTGCTTGCAGCTCGTGACATACCCAGTAGGGTAGAAGTAGTATGCTGGGGTTGCCGTTGCAGCTGACCGCTTACCTGACCGACTTGTGCCTTGGCCTGCATCGCTTGGAGGAGTGGGCAGCCGTAAAACCGGGGTATCCCGGTCTGTCTTCCCGCGCAGCATGGCAAACTGCTGAAGGTCGCACACTGACTGAGGCCCGAATGTACAAAGGAATGCAGACAGTTACATCGCAGTCGATGCGCTGGGTGCCGACGACGAGTTTGCAGGGATCGGAAGCTTGGAGCTGTTTTGGCTTCAAACTTAGACAGATCGACTGCGACCCCAGATCAGACGAAACTGTCGATAAGCCAGCGCGATGCAATTTCCGGCGTCGCGCGTTTCAAGATGGAACAGCTTGAGTAAGTCACAGCACGATTGTCAGCTCTTACAGTTCTGCGCGCATAAGTCAACTGGTCCGATGCGCTGCAAGCACTCGAAATGAATCGCCCTACAGACTGTCTACTCGCCCCGCCCCTTGCATGGCTAACTTCTACAAACAATGTCCTAGGACTGTCACAGCCTGCATTTGTCGCAATACTATTATCGTTGTATGCACACATCAATATTGATCAATGCTTCAAGCAGCATCACAACGCTATGTTATTTACGTAACACACACATGAGTTCAAGCAGCAGTAAAACGCTAGCTAGGCTCCTCAGTCAAGTTGGCAGAAGTGTGATCTCTGCACAGACGCTGTTGCATTAAAATTTTGCACGACCTCTTTAGGCGTGCAGCCAAGGAAAGTCTAAGCACTCACAGGTCGATATTTTGGTTGTAGCGCATGCATGTCACATTGACCTTACGTACTTGGTGTCCACATCCTGCGCTTGCTGAACGCTGCAGCGAGGCACTCAGAGAGGTTCCCGAAACGGCAAACGTCAATTGGTCCGATGCGCTGCAGTTGACCTGGCCCTGGCTCTCGAGTCGAATCGCCCTACCATGGTCTACTCGCCCTGATGAAGCATGAGCACAAGGAGTTGTCGTGCGTTACGTCTGGGTGTTTCAGCCACCAATCCGTATCGTTGATCGGGAGCGTTCCGCGCTTTCACTGATCTCGGTGAAAGTAATGAGCATCCCGTACTTGCAGCTTGTCATACAGTTCAGTCTGTCTGTGTATGCGCTGCATACATATCTGGACATCCGACAGCTCAAGGTGACATGATCATCTACCGAATGCAACATGCCTGACCAGTGTATGCAAGCGGCGACCTGATCTGCAAGGCAGCTCCTGCAAGCTTCTTTTATATCGGTGTTGCAGGCACTGCAACGGAAGAAGCCTCCGCCACAGTTAGCGGATCACTTGACGGATGAGCAGTACAAGAAGGCGCAAGCCTATAATGTTGACAAATGGTATTTCTCTCCTGCAGGCTTGCTGCCACTTCAGCAGCTGCTGCAAACTCAGTAGCATAGGTCGAGCTTCACATTCAGCCTGCACAGTACTCAGCATGCTGCTGTGTGCTGCAGGTGGTTCTCCTTCATTAGCAACCTCTTCACCACTGCAGTGTCTGTTTTGCTTTTGGTGAACTGGTACATGCCAAAGTTATGGTCTGCATCGACGGCCCTGGCGGTACACTTTGGTTACAACAGTTCCCATGAAGTCCTGATAACCGTCATTTACAACCTGCTGGACAGCGGCAAGGATCTGCTTCTAGGTCTGCCTTTTGGCCTTTATAGCACTTTCGTGGTAGAACAGCGACATGGCTTCAACAAGCAGAGCCTTGGGCTCTTCATCAAGGACCAAGTCATTGCGGTATGTTCAACACACCAGCATTGTGATGTGTAGCCTCAAATCCAAATTGATTTACAGGTCAGACATGGTCAGCATGTGTTCTTGCTTCTGTTGACGACAACTTTCTAGCCCATCTTTGCTCAGCCACACACAACACAAGGTCAACACACACTATCTTGGCCACACACTTCGTAAGGCAGTACTTGCATTCAACATGCAAGCTTGTTACATGTGAAGCTTTTCAGGCAGACGCAAAAAGCTTCATGCATTGATAGCAGTTTGCGCAAACTGCAGATAGGTCTTGGGATTGTGCTTCTTCCACCAATCGTTGCGGCAATTACCCTCATTCTGAACAACACAGGACCTCTGGTGGCCATCTACCTGTGGTTCTTCATCCTAGTTGTGTCCATCTTCATGATGACCATCTACCCAGTTGCCATTGCTCCACTGTTCAACAAATTCACTCCCTTGCCTGAGGGCTCTCTCAGGTATGCTTGCTACCAGACATGCCCTGTTTCTTCTCAGCCATGCTTACTACCACCTTAGGCATATCATGGCATACTTCACGAGATACTTGTTGCTCCCAAATGAGTAATTCCAGCCGAAAAGTGCCTTGCGCATGCGTGTATGTGTTGCTCAGAACAGGCTTCAGACCCTGCCCAGAGTGGCACACTTCACTTGCAGGGTGCTGTTGCACTGATATTAAAAAGCTTTCATTTTATACAGTGTAACTCCTGTGTTCTAATAAAAAGTAAAGGGCGCCACTGTTCACAGAAGTAAATCATAAACCCATAGCGCATTTGTTGGCAGCTGCTCAACCAGTTGGACACCTGTGCAGCTGAAGAGTGCACAGTTTTTTGTGCCCATCTGCATGCGCTGGCACCCTCAGTGAAGCACAGGAAGGTACAAGCAGCTTGACAGCGCCGTCCAGGAGAGATGCTGATTACAATAGAAAGCTGTACAGCATGCATGTGTTCTGCCTGTGCCTCTTGACTGATCTGTACTGCTGTAGGAACAAGATTGAGAGTTTGGCAGGTTCCCTGAAGTTCCCACTGACCAAGCTGTTCCTCATTGATGGCTCAGTGCGCAGCGCCCACAGCAATGCCTACATGTACGGCTTCTTCAAAAACAAGCGCATTGTGCTGTATGACACCCTGGTGGAGCACTGCCAGGAAGAAGAAGTCACAGCAGTGCTAGCTCATGAGCTGGGTGAGTCACTGTTGTCTGAAACTTGGCTGAGCAAGACTGGATGAGCTGTGCTGCACCATGCTGTGCTGTGCTGTGCTGTGCTGTGCTGTGCTGTGCTGTGCTGTTCTGGGCTTAGTCATGGTCCTGGTCATGCCACTGCATCTTATCCTGTTCCTCTCCTGCACCATGCTACGCTGTGCTGTTCTGTGCCAGGCACTGCTGAGTTCTGCGAGGCTTGTAGGGATCATACTTTGGTGGCAGGGATGACATGGTGCATGTAGCATGGCCACATGACTGACTCATGCTTGCTCATCAACACTTCATCACTCATGGTTTATCCCTGCTTTTCTGTGCAGGGCACTGGAAGCTAGGTCACACTCCCAAGAATTTTGTACTGTCCCAAGTGGTGATTTTTGCACAGATGAGCCTCTTCACCTTCACAAGAACTGCCCCAGGGCTGTTTGAATCGTTTGGCTTCATCAAGGAGCAGCCTGTCTTCATGTCCATTGTGCTGTTTCAGCTTCTGCAAGGGCCCATAGATGAGGTGCGCACTCAATCGTTGCATACAGCTTTCAAAGCGATTGCCCTGTAGTACAGGGCGCTCACCCTTGTGTCTGGATTTGTGTACATGACACAGCATCAAGATTCTTCATCTGACAACAGAACAGTTTTGACTTGTGCAAGTTTTGTTGCCCCAACACATACCAGCTGTGATGACAGTAGATGCTCCTCCTGTTCATGAACATAGGCCACATCTTCTCATTTGAGTGCGTGGCACGAAGGTGGTAATGTGCAGGCAAAACAGAGACAGCAGTGTGCTGTCAAGCACCTTCATTGATCATGCAGCTTGTGAGGAAAATGTAAATGATGCTGTTGCAGGTTCTTGGGCTGCTCATCAACCAGCTCAGCAGAACGTATGAGTTTCAGGCAGACAACTTTGCAGTCACACTGGGCCATGCACCTCAGCTGAGAGAAGCACTCAAGAAGCTAGACTCAAACAACAAGTCAGCCCCCAATGTTGATCCTTGGTATTCAGCGTATCATTATTCTCATCCTCCACTTCTGGAGCGCCTGACAGCTATTGACGTAGCATCCAAGAAGACACGATAGTACCACGTAACAGTCAGCTGCAGCTGCAAGACAGCTCATGGCTGTAAATATAGCAATGCCCTCAAAGTAGTTGATGCACTGCTTCTAAATCATGCAGTGTAACATGTCTTTCACAACATTTATGCCATGCAAGCACCAACATGCGTTGATCGAGATATGCGTATTCCCAACCTGCAGCCAATATCTGTATGATCCAGGCATTTTACCAGGCTCTGCAAATCAGTGCATTCATGGGACGTGTATCTGAGATACGATCTATCGAGACAACCTACATCCAATTTGCTGGACATGATTGCACAAATGAATGCTGTAAGCTGATCCTCGGTAATCTAGAGTGTCTCCTTGGGCATTTCATCAATACAAGCCCGTCAGCAAGCCATACTTCAACCAAAAGCAACAATAAGACGTCAACTGACGTGAAAGACCAATCACGTACAGAGTTACCAATACAGCACAAAGTAAGGTCTGCTAGCATGCGTGGTTTCTGTTGCATTTGAATTGATGGGTGCCAGGCTGCATCACATCACATGCCTGATTGCGGTAGTCATTGCTTGACAGCTTTTGTAGACAAGGACGGGAGCCTCCAGGCGTGTTAACAGTATCTGCCAACACAAATCCCCACACACTGTCCAAGGCAAACTCAGAGCTCTACCAAGGTGTCTTGCCAAGACTTGGCTCAAGTGATCGCCAGGTCTGAGGGAAGTTGCTGCAGCTAATGTAGTCATGCAGATAACCCAGCCATTGATTCCACCAAGCTCTGGCTTGCCACTGATTCCTCAGTGTCCACCAGTTCACGATGCGCATCTACTTCACAAGAGGGCGCTGCTGGTGCCATCACATAACTATCTCGTCATACAGCTATCTGTAGAACCGAATGTGCAGTGAGGTGCCATGCAAGCTGTGTGGTCAGATTTTGTGGGCCTGATGCTGATCCTGGCAAACAATTCATGCTTGCTGCCAAGAACAGGTGACTATCTATCAAAGAGCAGTAGCATGTTAAATCAAGACCTGCATCACAGGCATGCAGCAAGGAAGCATCACTGTTGTGTAAAGGGGAAGCCGTATTTCCACAGGAAAGAATACTCAATATTCCATGGGAAAACGTGTCCAACTGCAGGCTGACCCTGAGGGGAGGTAGTGATGAGGTGTTATCAGATCAGCTCAGCTTTGATCCGCTTGAGGGCTGCTGGCATTGTGCACGGGAACCTGCACCTGCGCAACATCCTAGCTAGCCTGGATGGCTCCACATGGCAGCTGGCAGACTTTGGCTGCGCTTAGCAGTGCCCTGCCTTTCACCACAAACACCCTGCGCTCTGTGGTGTCCCGTAAGCGCAAATTGGTTTTGCAAGCGCAACACAACTAGACTGGCTCCACTACTGCTCTTGTAACTTCTCCAGTTTGGTCTACTTAGAGTGTATGGGTCCATGCTGGATGCAACTCTGTTGTTGCTCACATGCTGAGCTCTGCCTCAGGGTGCTTGTGCTGGGTTGGATGCTGCCACATGCAAGTGGTAGATGTCTCCTCTGCTTAAAACATGTCAATTGTGCCAGGCCTCATGCCGTAGTTGCTCTGTGCTAGTGGCTGTGACTGAGCAGCATGTCTTGGTACATGCAGCTGGGCTTGTGGCCTGATGCCACCAGAGGTGGTGCTTCAGATGCAGCGAGATGGTAAGTAAGCTTCTGATCAAACGCTGCAAGATGTGGCGTCATAGTCATGACTCCTGTCTGTGCGTTCATGTGCATGCACATGTATGCATGCAACTGAGAAGTCTTTGCACCAATGAAGCGCTTGCAGAAACTGACAGCGATGCGCTGACTGTAGGTGTACCTGCCTGCTATGCCAGCTGGCAAGCATTACAACGAGCTGCACAGAGTGATCAAAAGCTGCCTGTACCATGATCTGACGTGTGATCTTCAGCATGTCACCTGAGCACGCCAACAAGACGCTGTACAACATCATAACGGAGGAACAGTGGACCAACTTTATCTGATCAGCATTCCATGGCAGCTCCTATCAATGTCAGCAGATACTCTTGTTAATGGAGCCTGGTGTGACACAGATGCACAAACAGGCAAGCTTTAGGCCTTGTAGCAGCGCTAGTGCTTAAAGCCAGCGCTGTTTGGCATCCAAAGCTGCTGTCAGGCAGACTGAGGAGCAGCTGAGTATGTCAGCGTACACCTAGCTGTTCCGCCAGAGTTTACATGGCTGGTCCTAAGCCAAAGGCATTTGTCAGCTTCAGCTTGAATCGACTCTTCAACTATCTCTCACTGCAGTTTGGTTTATAGCGAAACACAGGCATTGTGGTGCATGATAGCAGTCTGCCATAATTTGTCCTGGCAGAAATGCTGGCAAGGAATTGAGATGGATGTCTCTGTGACCCATGCCTTGAGGCTATGGTGTGTGTCCAAATATTGGAGAGACTTGCTCTTTGCCTAAGATCAGAACTACTGAGTTCGTGCTGCTAGCCTGATCACATCAAGGTCCAACATTGCCGTAGATGATTTCCTGCTTTGCTTGCAAGCAGCTCCACTGGTTGGCTTGCAAGCATCTGCAGGTTTGTGATGAAGGCAGTCTAGAGTTACTGTCATCCTTGCTTGGCAGCTCTTCATATGAATGCATGTCAAGAGTGAAGCCAGAGGGATCATATGTTCAGTGTTTACCGGGCCTAACTTTTGCTCAAAATCATCAAGGCCAAGCAAAATCAGCTTTTCACTCAAGCATTTGGCTATCTGACACAGTCCAGATGCTGCACTGCAACTGGCCCTGCGGTGTTCTGGATATGCACCCCATGTTGTACTCATGTCCAAACACTAGCTCCTTATGCCTAGCTAGGCATATGATAGCATTGCAGCAGCTTTGCAGCATGTGCCGAGAGCATTGCATGCGTGGCATTACACAGATTGAGATAGATGATCGCAACCTTGCTACTTTGCATGAATGTCTCGAGGTAGTATAATAGGAACTCTCTAGGTAGTACAGAAGGAACTAACATACCCTGTATGATATGCATGGTCATGCTACACAATCTGTGTACAGGTAGCTACAGCCTGACAGCTGTGCACGAATCGCCTCTTCGCTTGTCCGCATGGATTACACGAATCTTACGAACAGCATGCAACTGCTCTTCCACGAGGAAGCTTCATGAGGTGTTGGTAGGACTTGGGGGTGGCGCTGATAACTAATGCAATCTTAGTCATGCACTGCCAGTCTGGCAGAGCCCAGCATGCGAGTTTCGACCATTGGCAGGAAACCCTACAGGGGGTTTGGCCGCAATAGCGACAGTGCGCGGAGCTAACGCATCTCACCTCTGGGCGCGAACAGCTTTGCATCACTCTGTTGCCGTGAGTAACACCGCCGCTGTGACATTTGAGGCTTTGTTGCTTGCACTTGTCCAAGACGGCTGACAGATCAGCTGCGACCGCAGCTTTCCGTCAGGATGTTTAGTCCTGTCAGGTTGTATGTTGTCCTCGCGGTCGTCGCTCTCGGCACTCAGCTCAGCGACGTGCAAGCAGTAGCACCAGCTCCAGCCCCAGGAACTGTTCTCGAATCAGATGCAGCCGCTGCACAAGCATACCCAATCTCGACTCAGGAGGCACTCCCACTGACCGACTCAGCCACACTACCCGTTACCTGCAACATCACTTTAATCGGGTTACCCGCCAGCAGCACCCCGGCTGTTTCAGCAGCTGGTCGACGGCTGCAAGCTGCCACCAACACCAGCCGAGGGCTGCAGACAGCTGACATCCATTGCGTGGGGAGTTACAACGTTACCATCGTTGGAGGACCAGCTCTTGAATCATTTGCCTCAGGCTGGACAGGTAAGCAGCATATATGTTTCAGTGGCGTTGATGTTTTGCTGTGATCAGAATTTATTGGCTAAATTGCGCTCAATCGTCGAAAAGGAGGCATGGTCGATGGCCTGCTTCTTGCCATGCTATTGCTAGTTTTGATCGTCGGAATTCTGTAGACAGCATCAACGCAACGTTCACTCCGACGTCACAAGCTCAAGTCGTTTTGCTTCGTCCAGCGCTCCAGTCTGCTACTTGCAGGTGTGAACTACAACTTGGACAATGCCCTGCCACAAGGAACTATCTATTTGGATGGTGTCAGCATCCTGTTCGAGAACTCTTACTTTGCCAACTTGATAGAGTATGGTGCTGGGTCCATCACATTTCAGGACAGCACTGTTGCATTCCAGAATGCCACCTTTGTGAACAATACACAGTCCACAGCTGGAGCCATCTTTGCGAACAACACTGTCCTCTCCATAGACAACAGTGTCTTCACCAACAACTATGGGTTCCAGTCAGGCGCCATTCAGCTTCTGGGGAGCAACAGCATGATGTATATCAACGGAACCACCTTTCTGAACAACACTGGTATGCACTGTTGTCAGCTGAAGCATCTGAATCTGAGTCTACCTTGCCATGCATATACCCGATCTGCATGCGGCTGACTGATGTATGCCTCATACCCACAAGCACCCAATCACCCTGTCTACGCAACAGGAAGCTTTCTGCTTGATGAATCCAGACACGCTGCCTAAACACACAGCAATTGCAACATCAGCCCAGATCCCCACGTGTGTTTCAACCAAACCTGGTGGGTGTGTCATGAACCTGCAGGCTCATTGCTCCCAGGGATCACTGTGACTGCCACTTTGACCAATGGATGCATCATAAGACAAACCCATCCCATCTTGCTAGTTGTGATAAGACATGCCACCCTGACCTTCCTGACTGTCATCAGCACAACACAGCAAGGTGGGTTTTGCCTGCAGGGTCCCAAGGAGGAGCTGTATACATGATCAATGCAACAAGCTTGGCTGTTGAGCAGTCCAGTTTTGTGAACAACACCGCACTGACAGGTGGCGGGATCTATATGTCCCGAGTCACAGACACTTACATCTATGACACCCTCTTCTACAGTAACAATGTCACACAGGAAGGTGGTGGCATCTATTCAGGTATCCCTCCTTTTCATGCGGCCCTACGTGCGCCCGTTTCTACTTATCTCCAAATCATGAAACTCGCTGAACATGCAACCAGCTCACTACGTTTGATGGACATCTGTAAACCCTTCAGACAGGATGCCTGCACAAAGCAGTCACCAATGCATGGGGTGTGTTGTTGCATAGTCGTGTCAGCATTAGTCAATGTGAGCAGTAAGTGTGAAGGCCCAATACAAGCATCGCAGAGTTTGCAGCTGCATTGCATGTGGCTTCAATCGCTGCAACTTCCCACTCTCTTGAAGCATACATACCTAGCTCAACACTTTCAAATAATGGCTGCCTGCACATTGCATGATGGGTGTTACGTACAATTCAACATGTGAGTGGCTCCAGATTCAAACATCATGGCAGTGTCAGTAGGAAGAAGCATGCCTTGCTTGTCTCTTCCCCTGCTCATCTGAATGTCTGCATGTGTGTCTGTTGCAGCCAACCGCAGTGGTGATCTGATAGACAACGACTTTGTCTCCAACTTCGCCACGTCTGGCGGAGGAATCTGGCAGACACTGTCAGCCAACTACATCGTCTTCAACAACCGGTTTGAGGGGAACAATGCCACAAGTGGGTCAGGAGGATATGAGCTGACGAACTCCACCGTGCAATTCAGCCTGAATCAATTTACCTTCAACAAGGGACAAGAGGGAGCTGGCCTGTATCTTGGAGACTCCACAGGCAACATTGACTCCTGCTACTTTGACAATAACACAGCGAATGCGTATGCCGGAGCACTGTTCATGGACACAGACTTCGGCAACATCACAAACTGTGTTTTCGACAGCAACTCTGCTAGTCAGATTGGCGGTGCAATATATGGTCAGAGAGGCACGGGCAACATTGCAAGCTCCACATTCAGTGGCAACTCTGCTCGCTATGGCAACTCGGTCTATTGGAACTCGTGGAATGGCCTGATCAACACGAACAATGTCTTGGCAGCTGGGGACTTGCTGGACGATGCAGGCACAGGCAACACTGGTGGCATTCAAGGGACAGACTCTTTTGACACCGGCAACACATCACCTGGGACATCATCATCATCATCATCATCTTCTTCATCTTCAGGAAGTGTTACCACCGCTGATGGAGTTACCAGAGACACCAGCACCGGGACAACAACCACTTCCCCTGCTTCAACAACAAGCAGCAGCTCACCAGCAACTACAACCAGCTCAAGCAGCAGCACGCCAACAAGCACAACTGCAGCTCGGAGCAGCACCAGTTCCAGCACAGGCTCAATCAATGTAGGATGATCTGGATTTGATCATGCACATGATCGCATCGGTAGTGCTCTAGTAGCATCACAGGCTCAAGCAATGCAGGGTGATCTGATTGTGATGCACTTAACCTTTGGTGATAGTGGTCTAGTAACATCATAGAGTACCAGCTTGAATTCGAAGCTGAATTCAGCAGCTGATGATGATGCTGTAAGCCGCTTTTGTATAAGAATGGTTTTCCCCTGGCCCCTAGCGTGACAATGTGTTCATGGCCTAGGCACGCCATACATCAGTGCTTGTGTGCCTGTTCAAACTTCTGTCTTGGCATGCAGTTGGTAGTGTATTACCTCTGTATGGTTTATGCTCATCTGCTCTTGGTATTATGAAGGTCTTGGATACTTGCTGGGCTATATGTTACCATAGGTTTTGGGAATGGGGGAATGAGTTTGTGTCATCGTAGCTGCTGTGGATGGTGTGCCTTAGCTCTTCTTATTGCCTTTTGCCTTTACAACTTGAACTTGAACTTGAACTTTGTGTGCATGAATAAATGATGCATGAAGTATAAAGTGTTCATCTGCAAGTCAACTCAGCAGTTTGCGTGGGTTTTGCTGTTGCTCTTGTGTTTTGAGAACTATAATTGGTTGATTTGTCGTCACAAGGGGATGCAATAAGCGATTCAAGAAATGCCGTGCAGAAGGCTTAGCTCCCTATCAATGTCAAAAGTGTGGCTACTCATAACCACTGGTCTCTTGATTGCAAGCAACCAAAGTGTCGGTGTACAAGCTGAACTGTGAGCTGTCAGCTCATGCTGAGGCTTATGCACGTTCGTGTCTGCCTATGCATTGAAAAGGTATCCGGGACAGATACCTTCATTGATGCAGGTATAATCTGCTGCACACTATCAATGTACAGGCCACTTCCTCAACTGCTACATTCTGCTGCGCAATTTGCTGCTGATGCGCAGAGTACAAACATCAATGTCAGTACACTAGGCACTCCAGCACTTTCAATCCCAGGCCCTAATACAGCTAAATGCTTTATCCCCTAGTAAATTGAACGTCCTCTTTGCCTGCCAATGTGCTGTTCAGAGTAGGCGGGTCACATGCTGCATGCGAGGAGCATGACCCAAGGCTTACTCCCACTCTATGGTTCCAGGAGGTTTGCTAGTCACATCGTACACCACTCTGTTGACGGACCGGACTTGATTGCAGATCCTGGTAGACACTGCTCGTAGGAAGGCTGGTTCAAATGGGTACCAGTCAGCTGTCATGCCATCTGAGCTGGTGACTGCTCTGAGGGCGACCACATGGCTGTGCGTTCTCTGATCCCCCTGCACCCCTACTGACCTGCATCACGCATTTCCCATTGTCTTAAAGCAACTAAACACTTTCAAAGCTTTTGCAGAAACTGATGGACAATTTTCTTTAATCAGGTATATACTAAGGGCATGACATTGTGTTATGAATACAATGACCGGTTCCTGAAACTTCGATTGTGAGCAGGGCTCGGTATGCTGTCAGGATCAGTGTTGTATGCGAAGCTGTCACCGCAAGATATGTTCCAGGGCTGTAAGGCATGTAGTGCATTGGCATGCATGTTGACAACAGTATGATCAACCGCAAGCCATTAGCCATTGGGAATCTAAGGCTGAGTTTAGGTCAAACTGCTCCAAACGCTGCAGGCCACAAGGTCAAGCACATGGGTCTGTCCAATTCACCGTATGTCAGAGGCACTCCTATCCCAAGAGAGAGAGGCAAGACGCAGATGATGCAGCCTAGAAGCCTATATGAGCACTCATTTCAGCCGCCACACAAAAACTGGCATGCATTGGCTTAAACAAGCGGACATGGCAGCACCTCTACAGACACAGCACTTGTCAGCATGGCAAGGCTATAGAAAGGGCAACAATGGTAGGTGAAGGGTGTGTCAGGGGCCAAATCATTAGACAAAGCAGGGAGGAGACAGGCAAAGGGAAAAGGCAGAGGCCAACAAGGGCCAAAGGAAAAGGTACTCATGAGAGCGAAAGGCAGGAATGGAAACCAAAGGGAAAGCGCCAAAGGAGAAACGACAAAGCAAAAGGCAGCAGCAGAAGGGCACAGGAAAGGCTGGTATCTCACCTGACAGGCAGGAAGACCGCGAAGGCCTGCCATATCTTGTCATACAAGTTGTAATCTCTGATGGTCTGAACATACACCTCATCTACATGGCGCAGCACATCCAGAGCATCACCCTCAGTCACATCACCCAAAACCCTCACCGCCAAGCCCGGCCCTGTCACCAAACCGCTATTGCTCTTACAACTGTTCCAGCAGCTGTTACAAACAATCCTTTGCTGTTTGATGTGACGCACAAGCGGCCTGTGCAGGCAGATCATGCAGCCAGGTAGTGTGCATGTAATGGTCTGTGCAGCTGGCATGTGCAATTACTCCTGTACGTACACAGTCATTGGCACCTGACTGAGCAAGTGGAGCAAAGCTGATGCAGTCTGGGTAGGGCAACAGAACACACAACAGCCAAGCTTGCAGGCTCTGGATGCTGCTGACAGACACAAGCAAAGCCCTAACTATCTAGATGACATGAGCAACAGGAGGAGTGTACACTCAGCCCATCATCCCAGAGCTCTTGCTCACACACAATCCTTAGCGAATGCGCTTCAGAGTGTATTTTAAATAGCAGGGGTGTGGTACAGACCTGGGAAGGGATGGCGCGAAATGAAAGCCTCTGGCACGTTCAGCTGCGGCAAGCGCCCCAGCGCTCTCACTTCATCCTGCAAGATGAGACAACATCAGCAAAGCCAGAAGGCTGTTGGGACAGCAGCACAAGGAAAGTCTTGATGGCGGCAGCAGCAGCAGCAGCATACAGGCTTGAGGGAGCATTGCTGTGGTGGATTGTATGACGCACGAGGCAAGACACACACCTTGAAGAGCTCTCTGAGGGGTTCAATGAGAGTGAAGTCCAGGTCCTTGGGTAGACCCCCCACGTTGTGGTGGGACTTGATGGTGTGACTGTGCTTCTGACCACTGCCTGGCGGCGGACACGACTCTATAACGTCAGGATACAAGGTCCCCTGCAGTGAGGCAAGATTTATTGCAAACCATTGGATGAATCAATTTTTCATCCGATTGTCATACACGTTTCATAATTGTTTTTTCGACACAACAAAATCCAATTCTTTTCTCACGTCAGCCTATGGTGGAAAGACCATGGCCATTCAAGGCGCATTCACTGCGTTGTCACCACAATGCAGAATGAGTAGGCCTGAGCCTGCTGTGAACAATGCTGCCAACAGCGATGCAACTGTCTGCCATGAACCACAGTGCTTGGCATTGACTGTGCCAACAGGACTCAAGGGTGTGGGATGATAGATGCAGACATTGGGTGGAAGGGCACCTGGACTAGAAACTTGGGCTTGACGCCATGCTGGCTTTTGAGAGTGATGGCGAAGTCCCTGAAGACGTCGATGAAGCCGCCTCCAATGGTCTTGCGCTTCACTTCAGGATCTGTCTTGCCCTGCAGCATTGTCCCTTATGATCTCAACAGCGTCAGCAGCGACAATACTCATGACAGCAAGCTTGCATGGAAAACTCAATGCCTGTCCGATGCAAGACAGCTTTCATGCAGTGCAGCAAGCGCTCAACTGCGCCTATTGACTAACAGCCCTCAATTGCTTTATGACATGCACAGGGCATGCCATGTTGCTCTCATACAGAATGGCAAACACCACCACTGATTCATAGTGGAAATGTGCAATCAGCCACACTTTCTGTGAGTACATATCAGGGAGTTTTGAATCACCTTGAGCAGAGCCAGCATGCGTTTGCTGTCATCTATCCTAGTGACTGGCAGGTGCAGCTGTTTCTGGAAGGTCTCCATCACGCGCTCCCCCTCCTATGCACGTGAGCAGCAAGACTGATGCTGCTGCTGAACAGAAACCTACAGCCCTGCTCAAGCCAGCATGGTCTGCAACTTGCTAGTCATGGCTGACATGTACTTGTGAGCCTTGCGCACACTCTGTGCGTGAGCTTCAGCCGGTCTTGATTGCGGTCTTTGTGTGAACACTTTGCAAGTGTCAGAGCACCCCTGTTGTCAGCAATGCTGCCCAACAAGCTTGATGGCATGCAACAACATGCTGTTGACAACGCTGCGCATTGCATGCAGTGGAGTCAGCTGGTCGTGAAGTTGGGATATAACCGGGGGGAGTGGCTCTGGGGTTCTCAGGCATGCAGCAATGCATGGGCATACCTTGTAGCGCAACAAGCCATTGTCAACAAAGACACAGTGCAAGCGGTCCCCCAAGACCTTGTGCACCAGCGTTGCTGCTACAGTGCTGTCCACACCTCCGGACAGGGCGCAGATGACGTGATCCTCAGGCCCAACCTGGGCAGCATACCAGCCACTGGTCGACTGATGCACTCTTCAGCAGGTAAGAGGAGGTTGACTTGCGAACTGATACACATGGTAATGGTACACATGTCAACGGTGGCGCGAGCGCAGTCTGAGCAAGCTGCTATACACACATGTGAACGGTCCTCATGTTAATGGTGGCAAGAGTGTAATCTGAGCAAGCTGTTGTATGCATTGCCAAGATTGTTTGACACCCTTGGCATGTAGTTACATTGCTGTCGAATGCCCGTCAGGTAACCTGATGCAAGCACGTGCATACAAGAGACATCGGCAGACCTAGTGTGTGACAATGTCTGCAATGCACCAGCTTCCAGGCAATGCCACAAATGCCTCATCAGCGGTGTCGTCAGCAGATGCACAAGTACAAGTTATCACCTGCCGCCGTAGCTTCTCTAGCTCTTCTTCTAGTATATTCTCCAGCTTCCAGTCTGCTTTCAACTTTGCTATACCAAACAGGAAATGCTTGAGAGTTTCCATGCCTCGGTCTGTATGCTTGACCTCTGGGTGGTACTGCAGGCCGTAGTACCTCTGAGCCTGGTTCTCTATGGCTACAATGACACCCTGAATTTGACAAGACGCTGTCAGGATGGAGTGACGCTCCTTGCAGGCGGTCTGCTGCTTTGAAAAGCACCTGGAGTCAATGACGATCTTTGTGCTGTCATGACAGTCCATGCATTTATGGTCAAGCTGATGTCAACAAGCTACCTGCATCGTGACCACATCAGCATCTGGTACTGCATGCATATCTGACTACAAGGAGGACCGTTTTGCAACGCTTTAGATCTTTAGTGGCAGACTGCCAGCAACAGTTCATGATCGCTTGCTTGAATGATGCTCTTGCATGCTGTGGCAGCTGCAGTGTCACCTGCTCACTTGTGGCAACAGGCTGAAAGCCCTCTGGAAGCTTGTCAATGCTGTCACCATGACTCATCCAGACACTTTCTTTATGAACTCCATGTTGGCTTGAGTCATATGCATACAGCTGGCTGCCTCCTGACGCTCGTATGACCATACTCCCCACCATCTGCTGCTTGGTGCACAATGCCTCCAAGCTGCTGAACCATGAGCTGCATTCCATAGCAGATGCCAAGCACAGGTATCTGCTTGCTTTGGCAATATTCGAAGAAGCCTGCTGGCACTCTGGGCGCCCCCTCGATGTGCACAGAATTTGGGCCCCCTGACAGGATGATGGCACGTGGATTTGCGTCTTTGATACGATCCTGAGGGTACAACAGAGCGTCTCGTGACTGTTTGCTTAGAGGAGGCAGCCTTGATCAACGGCAGCCAGGGCGATGCTTACCATGTCGACATCGCCTGGAAGCAAGAGCGAATACACATTGTTCTCACGAACGCGACGGGCAATGAGCTGAGTGTACTGAGACCCGTAGTCTAGTACCAGACATACTGAGTGCACTGCATGCAGTCCCTTGTCGAGCTTCGCTTTCTTCGCCACGTGCCCATTCTCCGCACTATCTGACTTGCTCATTTTGCTTTGCAACTGCGATCTCAAACTTTCTTGTACCGAGTGAGTTCTCGGTTTCGGCTTCCAGGGCAGTGTCGGAAGTAGTCAATTGTTTTTGAAACCATGGCAGCTAGGGTCTGGCGGATGTAAGCAATAACCCTAAAATCCAAAGAACACACACGGGGACGGTGTGATTGATGGTCCAATTATCGTGACAATCATCGAAGACTAATAAAAAAGGGACAGCACCTTTGCAAAAGATTCAAAAGCGTTTGTGACCGGAACATACATACATGGAAAGTACCGCGGACTGAGTGTACCTGGGATGATGCCATGCCGAGCAACTGCATGGCGTTGCCTCAAACATGTGCAAAACATGCTGCTATCATGACTCCGTGAGACTATATAAAATCGCTGATAATGGCATGCTGCAACCTGCAACACACTGTCAAGCTACCGCAGTTTGCTTTGGTTGTAGTGATACAGTAACTATTGCAGGTCGAATGAGACACCAGCCTTCTGAATGCGTCGTACAAGTACCATCCCCATGGCAGTAGCAGGTGTAAGAACACCGCCTTGCTTCAGACCTGAGTCCTTCAATTCATCCTCCTGCACATCATTGAACAAGGCGTATTCACAGCCAAGGACTCCCAGTCAGGGAAAGAAAACACATTCATTCTAAGGGCCATGTATGACTCCGCAAACGCAGATGACTTGGCTTTTTTTTTTTTTTTGACAATCCAGGAAAAACAACAGTAGCAAGGCAGTCAATGGCAAAGCCCAGGACACTCATACATGCTTGCAATGTATATATACAGCATAACAACTATTATTACTATTATTATCATACATGTATTGCCCAATTAACAGGCATGAAAGGAATAAGGATGGCATAGTGACAGTGGTGTGACCCATCAGAGGAGTGACCTACCTGCAAGGCCAAGCACAGAGCAGACTCTAGCAGCAGCCTGGATGTCTCCCAATAACCTGGATCTCTCTTGCTCTGCATCACCACAATGTCATATATAGTCAGGTGTATGCAAAGTGAATATCGACAGTGAGTAAGCTATCAATAGGCAGCACATGGGGTGATGTTTTGCTGCACTGAATGCATGCAGTCAGAGAGCTGTATTTCACATCAATGAAGACACACACAAGCACTGACCTTCATCTTGAGGAGGACCAGCTGTGATTTGTGCCCAGGCTGCTCTTCAGTCTCTCCTACCATAATACTGTTCCAGTGGCCACCTCCCTGGATGATCTTCTCAGGATCTGCATGACGTCATCTAATCATCAGATGTGACCAAATACCTCCTGGTGAGTCCAAGGCAAGACTGAGAACATGGCTGGTTCACAGGTCACTGACATCAATGCAGTTAGTTTTGCATTTGGGCCACAGATGACCATAGCTGTGCCAAAACCAATGCAGTGGTGATTGCACGCTGCTGTATGCACTCCATGCTCTGAATGCACTCAACAGTCTTCACCACAGCGTCTATGTAGCTATTAATGTCTGCACTGGACAAATGCTGGACATCACACAGATCCACCTCAGGCCTCCATCATGCAAGCAGACATGAAAATTTTGTTTTGCATTGTGATAAATTTTGTAATAATGATTCCACGTTCCAGCAAATGCTAGGTGCTTGTGGCACAAGTCTTGTCTCGCCAGGCTGACTTGTTCTGCTTTGCTGTAGTACAACATCAAGTAAAGGTATGAGTGCAGATATGGAGAGATACCTGAACCAACGTAAGGAAGCAGTCTGTTGATGATGGGGTACAGGGGCTTGCAGATGAAGAGCGCACAGGACAGCGTCAGCATCACCAAAGCTATGCCAGCCACAAACACATTGGGCACCTCGGCAACCTCTTCATAGCTGAAATTGCTACCTGCAGCAATGCAAACATCAATACACAGAAGCACAAGAAATGCCAGAAACTGATCACATCAATGGGGCTAATGTGGCAGCCCTCAGGGCTTCTAAGAGCTGCTCACTTGCCGAAGATTGCTGCCTATGCCATGGAAAAAGCTAGTGATTGAGCTGACTGCCAGCCATTCATTCCAGTTTGTATCCCAAAAGCTGCTGCGCGCGTAGTGACAGTCATGCATCTTGTTCCCTTTCTGCATCGCACACACACACACACACAAGCTGCTGCACATGTAGCGACAAATATATAAGGCTGGGGAAGACTGTTGATTTGGACGAGAGCACAAACATGTACACACACAAGCCTGAGGCAGCAATGACAGCGAGCTACAGAAACCTTGTTTTCATGTCTGCAACTCCCAGAAACCAAGACAATACATTTGTCACAATGTACAGCTTACCATAAGAGTGGTGCAGCAGAGCGTTGCTACGGCGCACGACCCTTGTGTTGATAGGAGCCATGACGAAAGGAATGGTCCACTTCTTCAAGGCCTTGTTGAAATGTATGCGCAGTAGGTCGCCTCCATCTGGTCCCCGCCTGAGCACAACAGGCAGCTTGAATGCTGACGACAGGTATGCTTCAGATAAGCGTCACTCCACATCTCTAGAAGAGATAGGAATAAACTGCTCAGGAGCTCACTACTGTCATACACATTAAGCATATGCATAGAACATTTCAGACAGATTGCAATGGACACAAGCAGAACGCTGCTGGAGCAACTTTTGACAAGGACTTGTGATTAACACATTTGCAGCAATGCGCATGTGCTACCATGGCATTTGCAGAAGAGGGCTGACTGGCTGCCTGATGGGTGAAAATGTGTTGGTGAACTGTAATGTGTTGCTGGAATGACGTCTCTGTTGCAAAAAAGCCTAGATGACAGCAGTCACTAGCATGTGCCTGTGCTGTAGTAAAGACACATGCAGAAGACGACTGATGGCTGCCATGTGGATGAAGGCAGCGGGGTCCATTGTAATGTCACTGTCTCTGAAGTAATTCTAGCAAACAGTGGTCTGTGCAGGATATCCATGCTGTTGTGACATGCACAGAATAGTGACCGGCTGTCTGGCAGGTCAAAGCAATGGTGGTGACGCAGAAATGAACATGCTAGCTGGATCAAGTTGTGCATATATGCTGATGTGGACAGAGAAGACGAAGAAGACTGACTGGCTGTCTGGTGGGTCAAGGCAATAGGGGTCGCTGGACTGGCGCCTTTCGGATGAGTTTTCCATGAAGTAGGCAGCAGCCAGCGAGGCGACTGTGCCTTGACCAAACTTGCCGGCCATATCGCCAAACAGGTGCGTCACCTTCTTGCAGCGCCTGCAAGTTGCAACAGGCATGTCACTGGGATTCGCACAGTCAGCGCAGACCCTGATCTACAAACCCTGAGCCTACCTCCAGAGTTCCTAGGGGTATAGAGGGGCTGTTGTGCACATTAAGGCCTCAGATGTTTGGACACGGCAGTCTATGGGGCCAAGTGCTGACTTCACTGTTACATGGGACTGATGAGCACAAAGATCAGCAAGATGCTCAATCATTGCATCCTGAAAGCAATAACTCTAATGCGCATGTCAGAACCGCTGCTATGAATTCAGATGTGAGCATGTTTGAGTTCTACGGCTGCACTGCTGCTTGCAGTCTACAGAATGATGAGGACATGCATCTAGCTGAACATTGAGGTGATTATCAGGTGAAGCGCCCATTCACACAAGACATCCTGCTCATTACTGAAGCATACATGCCACAAGTATAGTTTACCTGTTCAGCTTTTCTTGCATGTGATTGACCAGCAAGGTTGTGCCCAATTCTGATGGGATGCTGTCAAACCCACAGAAGTTGACTATCTTCACTCCCTTGCAAGCTGCTTCTGCGTGGTAGGCCTTGATCATGCGCATAACCCATGGCACTTCCCCTGTAGGCACGACAATGCCCATGTTATCAAAATGTTGAGAAATTCATGAAGTTCTACATTTCCTAGCGCATGATGAACTAGGTATGTGCAGGGCAAGTATTGTCTCTTTAGAGCAGTCTGTTCTGGGCATCCCAGTGCCCATTTTGCTCAGCACAAAGCACTGATGGGTGCTGCATGACACAGGTCTGGACTCTGGCCTGGCGCACGGCAGTCTCAGTCACGCATGGAAATTAGCTGATGGAAAATTATGATGCACTTTCTGGCCGTTTTTGCCTAGATTTGCAACATGACACAACTCATGGTCGCTCTTTGCAGCAGTTTACATGAACGCATAAACTACCTGTGATGTCACAGTAGTGGGTTCCAGCTGAAATGCAGGCTTCCACCACAGGAGTGCCCAGCTTGGCAAACGGCCCAGAGGTGGCAATCAGAACTTTCGTTTGGGAGGCTATAGCCACCAAGGAGTCTTGATCTTCAGCATCTCCGGTCAGAATCGGTGTACTCTTCGCAGCAGGATACTCTCTGGCAACGTCGTCCCGTATCTTCTCGAGTTTCTCTTTGTTCCTGCCAGCCATTGCCCATTTGACCTCATTCTGCATAGCGGCGTCGTGGAGTCAGCTCCATGCCTGAAAAGCTTGGCAACTTCAGACTGCAGCAACCCGAGGCGAGCGCATTATACCTGATAACACTTGACCATCGTGGTGCAGACGCATCGACCTACTACCCCTGTCGCCCCCCACACGACAACCTGATACCTTCTGTCTGATCCAGCCTGCATCCTACACGGTCGACCTTGGGCTCCCCACGTTGAACTCTAGTCGCAGCAAATAGAGAGTGGCGCAAATATCAATCGGACCGATGCAACGGCGTAATAAAGTACACAAAAGGCGATGGGTCCTGGCACATCTTCGAATGTGAGCCACATGCACGCATACATGCAGCAGCTGCTCGTGCAGTTGCACCGAAACCACAGGGACCCAATGCGTCGCCGTGTACCGCAACTGAGTCGAAGTTGAGTCGTCGGTGTGATGTTGCCAGGCCTGTCTGCCGGGGGAGAAGGTGTTGAAATCCTTCAACAGAAGGGTTCAAAATTGCACAGCATAATGCTTTGCAGTCTGTTCTGCATGACTCTGCAGGTATGATGTACAAACAGCACAGGATGCCATTGAGTTAACCAGCAAATAAGCAAGCACTGATTACTTGCTTCAAACACTGCTGTCGAAAGAAAGGTCAAGAGCTACTTGCCTCAAACAGCCAATTTTGTAACGCTCACAGAATTACTAAGCTTTGGAGTAGTCATGTGGCTGCTGGCATTGCGGTGAACGCATGTTGCAACAGGCATAGCGTTGGCATAACCGCCAGGCCAGCAGCAAAGCTGACGAGCGAGAAAATGATACTGTCAGCACAAAGAACATCGCGGATATTCTTCCAGCACAGGTCACCGCAAAGTACTACGTGCTTGTGCAAGCATACAGTCAGACCACACAGACCACCGGCTCGTCTTCGTGAGCGACGTAGATTGCCACGACGTCAAGAGTCAGTGCCCCTCAGAGCTGTTAGTCCAGACGCACTCAACCGTGCTCTCTGCGACGGCTCCGACTGGGAGGAGCCTGCAGAAGGTTTCAACAGCATTTCAGAAGCACTAGCTGACTTAGCAGAGGGCAAGTTCGTGGTAGTGCTCGATGACGAGCGCAGAGAGAACGAAGGCGACTTGATTATGGCGGCCGAGACTATGACTACCGAAGCTATGGCTTTTATGGTGGAGTACACAAGTGGAGTCATCTGTGTTCCTCTTGAGGGCAGGTAGGGCTTTGACCATGTCACCATTGCACTCTGCGTTGCAAATCTGCTGATGGCACGCATACCAAGCTTACATATGATGACATATTTCATAACAGTTCTGCTTGCATGGCAGGGATTTGGACAGGCTACAAATACCTCTTATGGTCAGCTCAGCAGAAAACGAAGAGATGCTCTACACAGCTTTCACCGTCACTGTTGATGCACGGCATGGCACCACAACAGGTATCTCAGCCGCCGACAGAACAGCTACTGTCAAAGCCTTGGCAGATCGTACCAGTCAGCCTGGGGATTTCAAGAAGCCTGGACATATCTTCCCTCTGAGATACAGACAAGGCGGTGTTCTCAAGCGGCCAGGGCATACGGAAGCAGCTGTAGACCTTGCACGGCTAGCCAACTGCGCACCAGTTGGCGTGCTTTGTGAGATTGTCAGTAAGGCTGATGGAAGCATGGCTCGCACTCCTGAGCTCCTTGATTTTGCCAGGCAGCACAACCTGAAATGTATTACCATAGCTGACCTGGTAGCTTTCCGGATGAAGAAGGAGACACTAATTCAGCTTGTGTCCTCAGAGCGGATACACACTAGGCATGGCAGCTGCATGACTCACTGCTATAGATCCCTCATAGACAACACCGAGCACATCGCACTGATTTCAGGCAATGTTGCTGGCAAGTCACAGGTGTTGACGACAGTCCACACAGAACGTGTGCTGGATGACCTGTTCGGTGTGCAAGGCTCACAGCTAGATGCAGCTTTGCATGCTGTGTGCAGTCAAGCAGAGGGCGTCCTGATTTACCTGCAATCCCAAAGCAAAGCTCCTGCATTGAGTGAACAGCTGTCACAGCTTAGGAGCCCTTCTGATCAGGATGGTAGCAGTAACGATCCCTTGCACCATGGCATTGTCGCATGCATTCTACGGGACTTGGGTGTCAAGTCAATGCGCGTGCTCAGCGAGACCGACTGTTTGTCCAACAGTATGAATGGTTCTGGGCTATCTGTGACTGAGTCTGTTAGTTTAGAGAATTTGGGCAATGGTTCAAATGGCAATGGTGGTCAGTCCAGTGATTCTAGTAGTGATATGTCTTATCAAGAATCTGTTGAGGCTCAGTTAGATCAGTGGATGCCTCGCACCTGACAGAGGATGTCCAATTGACCCTGTGTGTTTGTTTCTAGTGTTTTGGTAATCTTTTGCTATTCTGTTTTCATTTCATGTAGCTTGACACACCTGACAGTCGATGTCTGCAGAGTATTTTTGCATCAATGACCACGGCTGTGTAGGCAGTTGTTCTTCTCTCCATTGCAATCTTCAAACGAAACATGCCACAATTTGCAAGGTGACTGTTCAGAGAGCAAATTTGTGCGTTGAAGTTCAAGTTTGATACCGAACATGCTCAGCGTGTAAACTTAGATGTGCCCCTCGTCTTGTCATAGGTCAAGCTGGAGGATACACAGCTATGAAGTCCGGCATCCAAATTATGATCAGATTGTTCTCAGTTGTCAATTGACAACGACTCTACTTCGCCAAAGCGCTGCTTCAAAGGTGCCTCAAAAGAGTCTCTGTCAGCAGCCACCACAACAATTTGTTGCTCAGGATGTAGATGTCGCAGTGCGGCGTTGCGCACATCCTCGCTTGTGACTTGCTCAATGCCTGTTTTGTATTGAAACAGGTAGTCTTGTGGCAGACCAAGCAAAGAATAGATCAAAATGCGCTGGAGCTGCGTGTTGGTTGACGCAAAATTGAAGACAAAGGAATTAAGTGTCTGAGCTTTTGCTGTGTCCAGCACCTTCTGAGACGGGGCTTCCTTCCTGATATCCTGCATGACAAAAGGGTTTCCTGAATCGTTGAATCCAGCAACAAATCTCGGAGGATGCACTGATATGCGGAGCCTGTTGAAGTGCCTGGATTCCCAAGAGTTAAAGCCAGTACAATATACTACAAGCGCTGGAAGACAACAGCGTCCCCCAAGACAGGACCTGAAAGGCCAAGGGACAGGTACAGCATGAGCCAGTGAGCCGTCATGCTTAGCAACAATCATGACTAAGCAGCTTGCAGATGCAAGCCCTGCTGATGCAGCATAACCAGACACAATCAGCGTTCAAACTTGATGCTGATGCTGCTAATCCTTGAGGACAATCTTGTTGGAGACTTTGGAGACAGGCATCGTGATGAGGGTGACCAAGCAAACCTGCAGGACGCGCTGTAGAGCTGCCAAGAACTCCACAGGCTTGGCAGTCTCCCCTCCAGCCACAAACAGCCCCACATGATCAGCAGGCGTTGTGTTCCAGCCTCCAGAAACTGAGTATGCCAGCCCCTGCACTCCAATGGCACTGTCTGCATGCCAGTGCGACACAGCAGCCTTGTCCCTCTGCACTTGTGTCTGTCTGCGTGCTCTGCACCACTTGATGTTGAAGTCATTCGATGGTGGACAGTGTCATGATGGTGAAGTCATCCAACGCTAGACATGTCCTGGTGTTGAATTCTTCCAATGCTAGACAGGTTAGGTCCAGGATACCAGCAATGTTGCCAGTATGTCTTATGCATGACATCAGGGACCCTTGATGGACCCTTGGTACACATTCCTTGTATAGCGCTCAGCATGTTTAGCAAAAGCATGGTCAGTAATGCTTAAAGGTAGGAATGGAAACATTAGAAAATCCTTTTTGACAAAATTTGAATACTTATTTTGTTTTATAGCTCTTTTTTAAGGATGTGTATTATTTGCTATCTAAAGCATCTACATTGGCCAGGTGCCACAAATTTTGGGAATATGCCTGTTAATGGCAGCAATGTCGATCAGCTCCATTGGAAGAATTGGGGAGCAATGTCAGCAGTGTCACTTGAAGGGTACCATTAGAGTCGCAGACATGTTAGCAGCAAGGGCAGGAGAAAGTCATTAGTTCAGACTTGCCACGCTCACTCAGGTGTTTCAGTATCTGCTGCATATAGACTGCATAACATCGAAGTGATGTTCAGAAAAAGGTTGCAAACCGATGGTGTAAGTTGCTAAATACAGGGCAGAGGAACACACAAAAGGGGGGGAAATAGCAAAAATACATATATCAAGTACAAGTGAACTTGCTTTGATACATGCTTGTCACACACCTCTTTGGATCGGATCTCATCAAACAGGCGGCCTCCAAAGCCATTCATGATGTCGCCCAGCACATCCAGGGCAAAGGAATCTGGATCCAGCAGGTCAATGCCCACCTCACCAACTGCAATGCTGGCTTGGGTCTGACCGCTGCGGTCCACTAGAAACAGTCTACCTACATACATTCATTCATTCATTCATTTATTCACTAAACCGGTGTCTTCACCCAAGCTCAGGAATGCACGGTCCTGAGCAGCTCCCTGCATGACGTCCTGTTCTGGCAGTCTGCATACCTAAGATTCTATGTGTGTTGATGTGGGTCTATCTATACAGCGTACTGGATCAAGCCTTTTGGCTCATGCCATCACTGGTCAGTATGCACTGGGAATACAAATGTGTGACACAATAGGGTGAAGTCAGCGCATGCTCTTATTCAGGATTTGGGGGCGGATTTGTAAGCTGTGAACCCTGACATCTTTGACATAGTGTGCAGAATGTTATGCTGCTAAAGCCCTTATTTGACATGCAGCTTGTGCTTCTGAGTGCGCACGTCCAGCTCCGTTTGCTACCATGTATGCCTGTATAGGCAAACAAGCAAGTTTTGCCACAGCAATTAACTTGCAACATAGCAGAGGGGTTTGCTGGGCTCACCAGAGGAGTCCTGGGGCGGCAAGGGGGTGGTGGGTATGGCAGGGGGCCTAGCAGGCTGTGACTCATGGGGCTGCCATTGGCCAAGTGATTGATTCAGCAGCGTGATGGCTTGCTTGCTGTCAAAATCACCTGCAAAGCAGGAGGTGCAGTGATATGCAGTCATGGCCAGATCATCCTCAATCATCTAGTCCAGTGTGACCCTTGCCACCATTGTCTGACGTCATCACAGTAGTTGCGCAGAGGATAAGTAACATGCCAGAAAAGCCGCAGCTGCAGTCTGTGTGATGTTTCCTTGGCAGCTCAGCAGCTGCGATACCAACACCTGAGTAAAAGCAGAGATGCACAGAACCCATTTACTTGGCATGCCAGATATATTGAGGACACTGCTACACTGGGCAAAATGGTTGGAGGTGGGAGGGTTAGTGCAACTTGGAAGATCATAGAGTGTCAGTAACAGAGATCAGGCGTCAGTGGCTGAGGCGAGACAGCAGCTGCACACCTGCCATGCCAAAGACTGCACCATCAGGCCGTTGCCAAACATGCAAGAAGTCTGCCACATCCTGTGCAGTGACTCCAGCTATCTGCGCGGCTGATGGACTGCGCGCAAAGACGCTGTCGCGCCCATATACTAGTTTCCTCAACTCTCTTCCTGGGATGATTGCTGCGTTATCATTCCTATGGACTATCAGGTTCAGGACCTGTGACAGCAAAAGCTTGTGTGAGGCGTGACGCATATTGCAATAGGTAATGATAGTACTGATGATAATGTTTGCATTTTCTGGCTGATACTGAGCTAGGTACGCGCAGGGCAAGTGTTGTCGTTGCAGAGCAGACTGTTCTGAGCATTCCTATAAGGCGCCATGCTGTGATGCAGCCTGCATAGCAGCACATCCTACACTGTGAGTTTGTGATTAGAGACAGTGTTGCGGCCACAAGCAGCCATTACGAGATCTGTCAGGAGTGGGATTTGGAATAAGACTGCACTGCACAGTGTACTTCCTTGGCAGTGTGACGCATGCACGTTGAGAGCTAGATGCCCTGAACAGCGCTTGCAACAGATGACAGCACACCTGAGCTTTGTATAAGGCCACCTTGTCCTGTTGCAGAGCTGGTTCCTGTATGACCTCATTGAAGAGGCCTAGCACTTCCTGTAAATCTTCTGTCAAGCACTCAAACCCTGCACTGCATGTGGACTCATCGGTCCTCAGCGTGCAAGACATGTCATGCTGTGATAGAAGTAGTTCACACAGCAAAATATGAGGTGCATCAAACAGCGCAGCTTAATGTTGACATGCTGAGCTGTGTCATTGCAGAAGGCAGCAAAAGAATCAGCATAGCAACTGGCACAGTGTTCATTGACAGATGCTTCAGGCTGGACAGAAGAGACAGGTGACGCTGTTGTGCCAGTGCCAAAGCTGAAACATGACACCAAAGCACCTGCTTTGACATAGTGACATAGAAACTGCTGGGTATGCTATGCACAGGGCATAGACCAAGTCCATGTACACCAGTCCGTGCCTGCTGTGCACTCAGCTCAGGCAAGAGCTCAGTTTCACTTTCACGGACAGAGGGCATTCCACAAATGGGGTCCGGCAACTAAAACGCCCACAAGCATGTCCTATCTCTACCATAGAAGGAAATTTGCTGAAACTGGCACGCTTACAGCTGCAGCTACACCTGGACACCAAACAGAGAAGCATGGAGACAAAGCAGAAAGATGTGGGAGAGCAGCACCCATGCCAATGGCCTCTCCGGAAGCCCCGCCTTCAATGGAAGCAGCTCTCAGCTCCAGGGCTTCATCTAGGGCACTTCCGGGGTGCTGCCTTGTGCCTCCAGCCCTCTGAACCCCTGCGCTGATTGTAGCTAGCCCAACCTGGTCACCAAGACATGATTGTTGGGGTTCAGCTTGTGGTCAGAGTTGGTATGTACAGAAGCGTCTCATGGTGGTCTGCAGTCACAGCATGTGAGAGTGATCGGCATTTGAGCATGCTCATGCTGTTCAGCTGATGCAGGCAGAGCAGCTTTCACAGCATCTCTGCAGTACCGGCTGCAACTGAGCAGGATGTTCGATAATGCTTGTCAGGCCATGCACAATGCATAACATGTAAGATTGACCATGCCTGCGCTGTGCAGTGGCGCACCATTCATTCACGTGTCTAGATGTGCTGAATTCAGCTGGGCAGTCCTGGCAGGTGGAAAAGCCAGATGGAGTGTGTCATAGATGAGTGCAGCAGCATTCAACATGTGCTTGCCTTGTCAGGGGGGCTGGCTCTGGCGCCTCCCCTCATGAGCAGTGTTGCTTTCACCAGCGGTACTTCATGGTCCTCAAGCAGGAATACTCTTAGACCATTTTCCAAAACCACCTGCAGACTAACAGGTTAGCTGCGCGAGCTTCTGACATAATGCAGGCCAACAGTGTGTGTTCCACCACTAACGTTGAGCACAACAGTGCTTGGAGATGACTCTGCTGAATGACACATGAGATTGCCTGCTGCATGAACAGAGAAGAACAACTGCATTGGTGCTGGGATGTGCACAACCGTACTGATGCTCCAGCATCACATTTTGCCTGCAAATTGTCAAGACAGCAGTGCTTTGATGATGGATGCAATGCAGCCATGTCTTTATGAAAGAAAAAGCGCTCCATAGTTGTTGCTTCAAACGACTAATTTCACCTCCTGAGGCACTTGCACAACCACTTCTGGCAGCAAGGGAAAGCTGGTTGGCAATGGTGGCAACTGCGATGAAGAGTTGGTAGCAGCTGATTGCTTATCTTGGCTGAGAGGTGCAGTCTTAGCTTCTTGAGTAGCTGCAGTCTGATCTGCTTGCTGATAAGCAAGAGCTGCATCCGCTACTGCTGATCCTGGTGCAAGGACCGTCAGAACAGCAGCTAAAGCAGCTGAACAGGAGGCCGATAAGATGTTGCCTGCAAAGCCCTTCGAACTTGTCTAGACAAGTCTGATCAGGCCAGTGATCTGCTAACTTGTTGAGCAGCAACCTTGACGTGAGTTTACAGGTGATAACATGCACGGCGATGACATAAGCTAATTTTCAAAAATTTCACGGGAGAGTGCTGAGTGCTGATGAGATGCAGCGTTACCTGGAAGCTTGCCGAGTGAAATCGCGGAGTGCTGCACAGAACTACTAAGCGACGCTCTACAAGGTGGTGGCAGGCTGCACCTAGACGATGGTCGGCATCCCTGACTGTAGCTCAGTTGAGGGACGCAGATAAGATTGCGAAAGGCAAGCGAGCAAGGCATGCCACCCCCTGGAACCAAGGTTGACTTTCAAGGTTTGGGGCCCCACAAGTCGAATGGGCGTGACCCAACTGTCTCTGAACTCTCAAGTCAACACACCGTCCGATTTGACACACGCGATGGAGCATTAAGGAATACGCATATTAGCTCCCGAATTGCACTCTTTGCCATGTATGGTCTCAGGCACAGATTTCGTTTGTTGCCGACGGCGTCCGACAACGCAATTTCAGAAGAGACGCGGAATAAACGGACAGAGCAAGAGTGCCTGTGGCCACACCCGTGATCTGCACCTGGTTGAGACCAAGCCACAGCACGTCCGCGCACTGATGCACAGACGTATCCTTTGAAACGAAGGAAGCTGAAGAAAAACTCCCATGGTTTGCAACAGAATTGATGACCACACACCTTTCATGTAATCTTTCTATACCTAGGTAGGCTGCAGTCCAAGCAGTTCTCGAAGACTCTCATGAGCTGGTCACTGCAGCGTAACTTTCACAGTGGCCCTCAGGCGCTCATATAGATCTATATCTACAGGTTTGAATGAGCGAAAACTTGTTTGCTTATCCTGCATGCAGAGCTACACTAGGCCATCTTATGCTTTGCCTGGGCAAGTGTGAAATGTTACTGCCACATACCTTTCGAGCTCAAAGAGCAAAGCCACAGTTTTGCTCAATATCCAACAATGTCACAGCTGACCTATAGCTACTGCCTAGACAAAAGGTAGACATAACGATCAGTGCAAGACTTGTCAAGTAAGCATATCTCTCTCAGATCCAATCTATCAAGGAACTAAGCATCTCCGTGGATGCCTGGTCAGGATGCCGGCACACTTGTACTGAATGCAGCTAGAGCGTGCTTCTAGGCTGTTGGAATGTGCAAAGCTTTTGTATATCTAGGAAACATTGTGACTTTTGAAAGTTGATGTGCGCATATGGACCTGTAACAGCGGGAGCTGCAGAACTACAGTACCCTGCACAGGGCAAATGCTGCGAGAATAAAGACTGCATCCGCAGCAATGCTGAAGGAAAAAGGAAAATTGCTCTCGCCTCCTTTCTTGGTGGTTGTATGCTGATACTGGGGCGCAGCACTGCTTGCAACGACTGCCGGCAAGCTCAGAACTTCCTCTCACATACCTCTCACATAGCTGCTGTATTGTGCAAAGAGATTCATCACACGGAGGGATTCAGCTAACTTAGCTCATAGCACTTGGGGTGTAGGACGCCTATGTAAGGCAAAGAGCGATATTTGTGCTCAAAGTCCAACCCATATCCCACCACAAACTCGTCTGGACACTGCAAACAGACAAATTTACTTGGATATCAATATCTCAAGATGCTGCTTCTACATTAAGTGCAATGATCTGTTACAGCATCATGATGTGGCAATAGGATTGTGTGCAGGGTGCATGGGAGCCCTGCATGCAGGCATACTATGCATTGTGTGCGTTCAGCCAACAAGCTGATGAAGGCGATGCAACCTGGCATCTTGTTTACCTGTATGCCGACGTAATCTGCTTGTATGTCTACCGTTCTTCTAGCTTGCTTGTTCAGCAGGGTGACTATCTTGACTGACGCTACCCCTTGCTGTTGCAAGCTGCTGATGAGCGACTTCAGTGTGCGGCCAGTGTCAACAATGTCCTCGACCTGGCGAACACATGACAAGGTTGAAAATGCAGCATGAGACGCATAAATGCAGACTGTGGGTGCATTTTTAAGAATTGGCATGGGGCATTTAGAGCCACCTTTTGCCAAAACAAAGCCGTCAGTACACAATTGAGATGCAACTTCAGAGCAACTTGACGCCAAACCAGCGGCTCACCACAAGTACATGTCGCCCCTTGACGGGCAGTCGTGATTGCATAACCATTGTGCTGTTTCCTGAGGATTGTGTTCCCACGTACGAGCTAATTCTCAAGAAGTCCATGTCAAGATCTGCTGGGACTGGCTCAATTGAACGCACCAGATCTTCACACAGTTACACATTCTTGAGAAAGGAACAGAGGGTTTGGTGTTAGTGCAATGCATCACTTGGTGCAGGCCATGACAGGCCACTTTAGCAGAAGCATACCATTTCATGCATTAAGCGCACAGTTGTGCAGCAACGGCAGTGAGCGCTGAGGCAAGTACAGACGCTCATCTTACCTGCCATGAACATGAAAGCCCCACACAATGTCTGCGTGTACACAGAAGCTGTTAGCAAGGTCTTGAGATATTCACTCCTTGTTGCCTGTGCTGCCTGAAGCTGCAAATGCTCACTCCAAGAATCAAGGGGCGTTTGCCTTCATAGTCTGCAGACAGCTGCCTGCAAAGTTGGACACGTTTGATCGGTCAAGCCTCAGCTCTCTACTGTTCAAGCGGACAGTATCGCTTAGCTCACTTGCCAAGCTTGTGTACAGCTTGTGCAATGGCTTCCTCAGTATACAAAACTTTCTCTATGTCGTTGTGCAAAGCACCCATGTTGCTCGTCTGCAAAGCAGCCAAGTCCGTCGGGTGGCGTTTCGATAGACGGCCTCGGCGTGTGTCAGGAACACCAACAATGAATCGCTGTGCTGACGCCCTGCAAATGCGAGCTTTGGGAGCGAAAGTTCGCAGGCTGTTTATCCGAGTCATGCGCGAAAGCACTGATCTTCACCTCAACTGGGCCTGTCAAGTGAAACGCCAGCATTTGAACTTGTTAGGGTTGTAAGCTGGCTGCTCTGGCAAATGCTCGCAGCACGCAAGAGGCATAAAAAAGAATAGTTTGACGTCATTTCAGGCACAGGTTGACATCACTTCAGGCATAGGAAAGAACTGCGCTTTTTGGTCAATGTTTGTGGCAAAACAATAAAGCTGTTACTTGTCGTGCCCATTTTCTTGAGGAAAGCAACAGCCAGAGTGCAGAATCCTGCTGCCTGAACAAGCTTTCATCTGATGGAAAGAGCCTGTGTCTTTTGTGCAACCTATTGCTTTCGCACAGCAATGCAGTGACCGTCACTGTCGGTGAGACCTTGCAAGTTCAGCTTTTTTGGACGAAGTTTGGTGCCTTCTGACAGTGCACTGCTGATCGCATCAACGGCACCATACCCCGCAGCTGCTTGAATGGTGTTACTTTTACATTTGATTCTGCGATCTCACACAGCACACTGACATATTAGCAGTTGGGTTGTGCGAGTCCATAGCCAACAAAAGGTGTACCTCAAGCCAATTGCAATGTGCAGTGTTAACGGTGCATATACTCACAGCTTTAGTACAATAGTCACAAACATGTACCCGATACAGAACGATCATGAATGTGGATTACAAAAACAACCATCTTCCTGTTGAGTGTGAACTGCTGTGGAAATATTGCAGATATTGTCTATAGCTGGACAGATTCATTTGCATAACGGAAAGATCTGCTGTAGAAGAATGGAACACAACACGAGCCTACACTGCATAGAATGCTCTACACCATGTGCTCAAAGTCGTCCGTACACAACACTGGTGATGATACATGGAGACAAATTAGTTGGACTGGTATGAACCCTTCTCGTCAAGGTCATCCTTGTGACGGTGGGTCTCATAGCTACCGCTCACTCCTCCACCTCCACCTCCCTGCTGAGGCATGCCACCCTGCATGCCACCCTGCATTGGGCAACAATCACAATAAGCTTTCATTTCGGCGACAATAAGACAAAACCATTTCAAGTGTCAACAACTTTAGTCTATCCATCAACTGGCAGAGTATCTTCGAATCTGTTTTTGGCCAATGATGTGTAGAACGGTCTGCTAATGTAACCAAACAGGCAAGGCAATAAAAGCTCATGTGGTTGGCTGTTGGAACAGAAATTGTCAGTAAATTGCAGTCAGTTGGAACAGAAATTGAGTATCACTAAGCCCCAATAACTGACCTGAGGTCCACGAGCACCCATTCCACCTCCTTGCATTCCACCTCCCTGCATGCCACCCTGCTGCATGGCACCTCCCTGACCTCCCATGCCCTGACCAGGCATTCCCTGGCCCTGACCTCCGAAGCCACCCTGCTGTCCGCCCATTCCGCCCTGCTGGCCTCCGTAACCCTGGTTGCCTGAGGTTGGGTTGGGTCCAGCGTTAGCACTACCGGTCTGTGCACGGTTCTCGAGCTTGTTACCTGCACAGCAGGACGACAAGTCGGTGTCACGAACCTACAACAGCAGCTCGATCAACCCATCCGACAACGCAGACTCGGGACTCACACAGTCTTGCCCATGAGACAGATGGTCACATGTGCAGGCGTATGTGCGACACAATGTACATACAGCAACAGGAATCACAAACGCGGGAGAGCCTCAAGGATGGTGGCAGAATCTAGATCGCACGGCTGACCTTGGTTGTTCAGGGCTTGCCCGGCTTTCTGCTCCATGCCTGACATGATGTGCAACTTCTCTTACAGATTGATCAACGACGAGTGTTTGCCAAATATGATCTCGGGAAAAACTGGTGAGCACGCTTCGCGATGTGTGTTTATCCTGTTTCGGAAAACCGAGTCACTATCATGTCCCTTCGCCCCCATCCATCTACGGGGCAGCTGAGATCCCGCTGACCAGCTGGCCCAACGGCCCCACGTCATAAGCTACGTGTGCTTGCGCCGTGCAGTACTTTGGAGACAGCGGCCGCCACCTGCTGACTGTGCAGCGCTGCCCGACAGGTGCCTTGACCTTGGCGGGACTTACTCATCTTGACATACTGGACGCAACACGTGACTTTGAACCTCTTCCTCCAGACAGACACATCCGAAAAGCACAAGAGATCTCGAACGCTGAGTACGCCCATGATGTGGCTGCCGGTTCAAGTGTCAGGATTATCCGACTGAAGGTGAGCGTTTTTCCCAACCGAAAGGTCTTGTGCTGAAGCTTTATCAGCTGTTCTATTGACCGCTGATCTTCAAGTATTGAGTGTCGGTCCAGCACAAATCGAGCTCAAGGCTTCTTTATCCATGTGCATTGCACCTGATAACGTGACCGTGTTCGTCCTGCATGCCGGATTCGATTTGGAGGCACGACTTTGTTGCAACCCCGGAACAAAGAATTATTCCTTGATAGACACGTACTTGTGCTCAGCTTTGCAGACTGTTTTTTCAGCTGCAAGGTATGCCCTCAGCGAAGCAACCAAGTCCTCAATCGAGACATTTTAGAGTGGCATACCAAGCCTTGCTTTTCGATGTACAATTCCACTGGCTCTTAATACAAGGCATTGGCATAATTCGCATGAACATCGTTCCATATGGCATGTGGTTGCGGCACCAAGGGTTCCGCTGCTCAGCATATTGGCAGAGTGCCCTCAAGCGCCCAAACCAGAATGGGCAGAGACACCAGGGGCTGCTGCCCAGCTTGGGTGCCTTCACTTGCTTGCTTCAGGGCCTGATGAGCAAGCATAGCTGAGACCAGCTGCTGTTGCAGAGTGGCAGGCAGATACAGAAACTGTGCAAGCAGATCCCCATCCAAGGCAGTATGTGGACCTGCGTCATGGCAATTCATGATCTTAGTGATGGCACGCCATGTAAATCCAACTAGCTTATACAGGCTCAGGAACTTGCACAAGAAATAAGAACACCTTGCTGTTAGAAGAGTCCTGCGCCTCTGGAGCCAGAGCTCTTGTTTTGCATATACTGCCTCCTTGTTAACACAAGAGTCTGCAGCAATTCCTACCCAAACGCCACAGGTCAGCTCTCCATCGTACCTTTGGCAGGATGCAGCCTTCCGCGCCCAGGGCTATCTCGAGCTGCCCTATAATGCCCCAGATTGCATCCTGACAAGGGAGCAGTTGCAGCATCCTTGACCATAACATGCTGCAGGTCAACTAGCAACTTATGCTGCTGCTCTGAGATACTTGTCAGCTGCATGACATCTCCAGCGGTGGTTACAGTCACCCAGCTGCTGCTTTTTGTTGCCCTGCCTTTATCTGCCTTCAGAACACTGTGCCCAATGGCTTCCTGGCCTGATGGCTTCCCTGCGTGTCGAAAGATCTGAGAAAGTAAACACAACATTGCAAGGTGCACAAATCTAGTAGCATAATGACAACATCAAAGGCTGTCTTGAGTGCATATGCAAAGGGAGGTCAAGTGTTTGTTGGGCAGAATGTTAAGGCGGGAAACAATACTCCTTCAGCTGGTGTGTGCTATAATGAGTGTCCTCAATGGCTAGATGCTGACTTGACAGCTCTGCAAAATGTTACTGGTTTTCACCACATCTACAAAGGACCAGCACAGCTGTATGCCAATGTAGAACATGCAAGTTTGGAGTTTGGTTCACACCTTGGGGTCTGCCAGTAGTTTGTGGCGGGTGCACACCTGGACCCACAATGAAGCCCAGCCCTGAGTCCTCTGCACCCCCGCCCTCCCTTGGGGCATCTCCGCCAAACTCTGGCAAGGCTGACGAGGACAAACAGAACCTGTCCTGGTGATTGCTGAATGAAGAAGATGAAGAGGCAGTCTGACTAGGCTCAGCATTGTTGTCATCATCTCTGGGACGCTGCCTCAGATTTCCCTCCACAATGCCAGCTGGCGCCTGGCCCAGGTGATACTGAACAGCTGTGTACATGTTACGCTCAGGGCCGTAAGTTTCAGGATCAGGGGCCATGAAAAGTGCCCTGCCCTTTTGATCAACTGCTGCAATGGTGGCTTGAGATGGGATGGGATTCTGAACAGCAGCGCAGTGGCTTATGGGCCGGCTGTGGCGGTCTGCATGGATCATACGGAATCCAGAATCTGCCTTGAAGTCGTATGCCATGACTGAGTCCATCTCATTGGAGGCAACAAAGCGCCCTGCACAGAGATCTCACCTGTACATTTTGTCGAGAAGCAAACTTGCGACAATGAAACCCTTATCTTGCTGAAGATCACAATTCACCAGGCAGGGCATGCATCTGCAGCAGCTGTGTCAAGAAGCTGCCTGCCTGCAGCAAGAGTCCTGCCTTGGCAAGATATAGTATGCCAGCATATACCTGCAGGAGCGAGCATGTGCTGGCATACAAGACCCTGCCAGGGCAGGACTTCTGCTGTTGTGCTGAGTGCTTTTGGATGGCATTGGCAAATTGTGATGCAAGGCATATGACTGGCTGCGTATGGACATCATAGGCAGTGTGTCCACGCTGAAATATGACATGCACAATCACAAACACAACAATTGTCCTGCTGCAGTCTAACAGTCCCATTTGCACAGCATCCCCACTGAGGGCATCACACTAAGCACCTAGCATAAGATACCATACTGAGCGTGCAGCATGCCAGCAACATACCAAAATGCAGGAAATGTCACCTGTGTTGCCATCTGGCGAGAGACATGTGACCGGCTGTGCAGTGGCTGTGAGGTGGTGCTTCTGCAGCTGGCCGTGCTGTTCACTGAAGGCAACGAGCCGCCGCCCTACCGCAGCCACTATTACGCCCTCTGCTGCCTGGCCTGATTTTGGTGCACAACCCGGCAGAACGGCCACAGCATGTACCTGGTCGGCAAATTTGAGCTCTGCCACTGTGTGCAGCCAGAGACCTGCATCACCAAGGAGGCGGATGATTTGAGGTCCACATCAGTGAGGGGCTGATCAAGTGAAGTGCTGAATGACTGAACAGATCCATGCAAGCTGAATGAAGGGATGGATGCATACGTGGGTGAAAGGCCGCCCTTCTGAAGCGCCTGATGCAAAGCTGGATGGGCGACCAAGGAGGGACGCTTCAAAGGACAATTCAAATGAAGATGTGAAGGACCAGAGAGAGACTGAATGGCTGTGATGAAATAGGAAAAGACAGGACTAAACATTGCTGGGTTACAGGTAGCTGCAGAAACCAGTGCGCACCTGCCACACATGCACAGATGACTCAATGAATGAGCACGTAGGAGGAGGAGGAGGAGGAGGAGGATCTTACATCTTCAGCCAACCAACTAGGTTGTACAGATGTGCCAGGGTTGTGAGTAACCTGGTCAAAAACATCAGTACTAAGTGTTTGTCATGTCTAAACAGTCTGAAACAAACTTGTAGACAATCATACAATCCTTCTGGGCAAAAAAGGATCGCATTGAAGAGGTTCAGGAATTGAAAAGGGTGTGATACGTGTCTCTGAGCGGCTGAAAAACTGGACACTCAAAGACAAGATGATATTCATCCCCAACGCTAGATAGGGGACAATGGGCATAGTCTAGATGATCTAGGAATAGGTGGTCTATGATGTCTGTAGCTATGCACACTCCTACTTTGACACATGTTGCTAAACATCTCGTTTGATCCTAGAATTACCTTTCTGTGTAGAGCCTGATTTGGCAAGCTGGATCAACAGAAGGCGGCCCTTGCGGGGTGACCAGCTGCTGGCCTTCAAACCCTCTCCTGTACCCACCACCACATAAACCTCGTCCACTTTTTCGTCTGCCATAGGCGAGCTCTCTGCTTCTTCTTCTTCTTCGTCTGTGGCTTTGGGCCCTGCCATGCCTGCCTCCACCCCTTCCTCTTCTTCTGGCCTTACCTCTGCCATGCTAGTAGCTGCCCCTTCCTCTTCTTGCGCTTCTGCCTTGACCCCTGGATTGGGCGTGGCAGCCTCAATCGTGCTGGAACTTCCCCCTTCTTCATTCGCTTCACCTAGCAAAAACAGACTAATGTGTTCCCCACAACCTCTGTATGGCAGCCTTCAAGATAAGAGGCTCATATCGGTGGTGAGGTTGCTCCAAGATAGCCATGGGGGACATTACTGCAGATTGCCAGTTACTCAGTGTTGCTTGAAAAAAATGCATGCCAGCAATCCTGCTGTGCAAACACTTGTGCATCTGTGCAGGCTGATTGTCTAGCAGGCCTTACCTTCCTACCATCCAAAAGCATTACACATGCTGTCGCACAAAGGATGTCAATTCCTGCTAGAAGAGAGAGCAGGCCAGACATGCATCTCCAGCAAAGCTTGCTTGCAGACAAGAGCTTGCAGACAAGGGCTTGCAGACAAGGGCTTGCAGACAAGGGCTTGCAGACAGGGGCTTGCAGACAATGACTGACTGGCTGCCACACCTCACCATCACAACAATTGCAGAAATGAGCAGACTGATGCTCCAGTCCACGCCAGTTGTCGGCAGCAGCACTTAACAACAACACATGCAGGCAGGTCAACACAGCACAAACAGCACTGTGTGTGACAATGCTGAGCATCACAAGCGGCTCCTGCTCACATAACATATGCGCCTTTTTTGAGCAGAACTCTCACCAGCTTGATGTTGTTGCACGCCACATTCACCTGTGTTTCCAAGCCAGAGTGTCTGATAGTCACAACTGGATAGTGATAGTCACATCCCAGGCTGTATGGTGCTAGTACAGTATGGGAAAATGCAATATGAAAAATAACACGACCATGAATGCTCCCTCAGGAGATACAAGCAGAAGTAGACTTACCAGGGGCTGTGAACAGTGGAGTTGCCCTTACTGAGGGCTTTTGGGCAGCAGGCCTGGGTGGTCTCAGCCACATGCAGATGCCAGAAACGCACTCGCCTGCTTGTAGAGGATATCTTGCCAGCGTAGCACCTGCAAAAAGATTTCAAATTTACAGTTTTTTCGTTGCATGTACCACTGGCTCAAATCAATCCCTTCATGCAATGCACACATTGCTCTGTGTTTGAGTTGCATGACATGTATACGATTTTGGAACCGTTTCTAGAATTAGGCATGTCATCCCTACGCAAAGACCACAAGCTAATCTTCTCTTTATCACTCCAATTTTGATAGATGTCACCAGAGTTGTATCAATATTTGAATAAGAGGATGGCCAGGCCGGATTCCCAGCTCTGAGCAATGCATCAGCAGCATGTACCAGTGATGCTTGATCTGACAGGGAAGGCATGAAGCAGACATGTAATCCTCCGAAGTAAAGCCCTTTGTCATTGCCTTGTGCAAGTTGCTTGTGAGGCATGAGACCAGTAAGAAGAAAGGCAAGAATCGTCTACATCTTTCAGCGATCATAATAGGAGCCTCCTGAGGCAGCAACCTGTGGTGTGCAAGACCAAGGCCTGATTACCGCGCAACAATGGCTAGCATGCTAACGGATGCACGTCCCGCGCAGCAAGCTTGAGCATATCAAGTTAAGAAAATAATGATGATGCAATGATGAGAGATGATGATGATGAGAGATGATGATGATGATGATGCAAGGATGAGAGATGATGATGAGAGAGGATGAGAGATGATGATGAGATGATGATGATGATGATGATGAGACTATGAGAGATGATGATGATGAGAGATGACGAGAGACAATGAAAGAGCACCTGTGACAGGGCTCATGCAGCGCAGCTCCCAGAGCTTATCACTGCCTTGACACGCCACCACCAGCACAGCCTTGGAGGGATGCACAGTCAGATGAACGGGTCGGGCGGGGGGTAGCAGGGGTAGGCTGCGCATGTTGGGGTGCTCCTGGTGTTGCAGGTCCAGCAGCTGCAATCTGCCACTTGAAGACGCACACAGCACTGTAAACCTGCAGAAGGTCAGCCAACTGAGCTGAATCTTTTGTCTAAAGTATATTATTTGGGGAAAACACTCTACAGTAGATTCCAAAAGATTCCCCTTCTTGTTTCCTTCAAAAACACATATCAAAAGCCAATGCTCCCTGTGGGAGGAGGGCATCAGACTGAGCCCCAAGGGGGTTGTCGGCACGCTTTGTCGCATTTGCCCTGAGGAGGGAACGACCAACGCCATCGACCATAAAGTCAACCAACCCTATTAGTGTGACGGCAAACAGTGGCACGCCCTGGTCACAACCTTAGAACAGAGTGACAAGTCCCAAGCTGATACACGGTGTGAACAGCTTGCCATTACACAGCCATAGCCAGGATGCTGACGCCGAGCTGAGGTGCATCCTGTTGACCTATAGCTTCAAAACCAGCTCACTGAGTTCATCAGCACAGCTGCTGTAACAGTCTTGTTGCAGAGTGCAACAGCAGCTGCAGTGCATTACATGGCCATCATCAACAACTCAATTGATCAGTCAATAGATGTTGTTGTTTGGGCAGTGCAATGCATTGGCTTCAGAGTTTAGACTGCTGACTGAGACGTGTGTCTGCATACCTGGAGTGGAAGACACCAGTTGCAGAGGTGGCTGGCTGCCACAAAGGCACAGCATGGGTCACCCCTGCTACAGCCAGGGGGCTAGCCACAGCCCGCCCCGTCCCAGGGGCACATGACAGCAGTGCCATCCTGTCACTGAGGGCCAGAGAGGAGCCCTTCAGGCCTACAGCTGTGGGCAGTTGTATCAGCACTACTGGGAGGCTGCCCAGATGCTTCATGGCTGCCAGCTGCAGCTGTGGGACCCTGCGGCCAGAGCCACAGGAGTGGGACACAGCAGGGGTGGGGTGCTGGAAGGGGTCTGCATGGGTAGGCTCTGCTGGTGAATGAGTTTGCTGAGCTGTCAACTGCAGCATAGTTCCATTGCGTAGGCCCAACAAAACCTGAAGCAACAGCACCATTCTGTAAGGCACAACACCAACCATCAGAACATCTGTCACATCTATGTCTGTGGTGACCGTGGATCTCTGCTATCCTTGTGTTACAGATGGTTTTGGCAGCCAGTACATGTTCCCACCGAAAACCATGTTGAAGCTGAGATTGCACACTTTACATTACACCCAACATTATGAAGTATGATTGCAATGACCGCCTGACTGATGCATAAGCAGCTCCATACTAGGACTGCTTGTATGAAAGGCATCAAGACGTGACGACCTATGAGTTGAGAATTCAGGGCTACCAAGTGCTCCTCGACAGAGCATATTTGCAATAATTTGACCTGAAGTCAGTGCTGTGCCCAGATCACCTGAACATCATCATGCCTGGACTGCAGAGGCAGAATCTGAACGCTCTCAGGGATTGCCTGATCAGGCAATGCCTTCCTTGGGGACCCTGGGGGCTCCTCAGGGGCTGCAGCAGCACCCCCCTGGAAGGTCTGGTGCATCAGGGAAGTGATGGCCACAGAGGCAAAGGGCAGAAAGCAGGGGTGCTGGGAAACGCCTAGACTGGGCTCACCAGTTTGCAGCATCAGCAACTGCAGACCTGGCTTGTATGTGCCAGCTGCCACCAGCTTGCAACCTCTACCACCTGACAAGAGCACACTTCTATCTGTTGACGTGCTGTGCAGCAACTCAGCCGTTTCTTGAACGGTGCGTAACTTGTCAAATGCGCACAGCTATGACCCTGTGGACATGCATCATCAAGTATGACATCGTGTAAGGCTTGCAAACAACCACAGATGCAGGAAATGACTCACTAGGCGCAGACCTGCCGAGTGACCAACAATGACCAGATTACAGATGCAATACATATGTATTGCATCAGAGTTTCCCTCTCTCAGAGACCGACTGACAATTCAACAGCAACAGCAGTTCAAAGATGAGAACAGATGCATAGGCAGGGCAGGCAGGCAGGCAGGCAGACAGACGGACGGACGGATGGTCAAACAGGGAAAGTAAAGTAGTATCAAGGATAGACAGATGGGCAGTCGAGCTGACCTTGAGGGTAGGGAAGCAGATGTATGCAGGAGACTTCATCCTCCAAAGCCACACGCGCACTCTCCTGCAGGCACCACCTTCTGCGGCTGCGCTTACGCTTGCCAGGGCTTTGCGCAACTGCCCCTGCAACCCAGGGACGTCCCCCGCTGCCCTCATCTGCCAGCACCGCTTGCACTGCTACCAAGCCCTGAGTTTGTGGATAACAGAACATGTTTAGACTTCAGGGATCAGCACACACATGTTATGACGCATCTTAAGAAAAACAGACTTCACCTCGTGATGGCGGCATAACACCAACCACATGTGATATGACAGGCATGCTTGACTTTGGCAATACACAGCATGTCAAGCAGATGGCACAATGACAGACACACGTACAAGCATGAAACGAGCAGCTGGCCTTGTGTGATGAACATACTGGATCAGGAATGGATGACCTCACCTTGAAGTGTGTGCATGAAGCAACAACGGTGCTGTCAGCAGCTGCAGCTGTGCTGATGCTGGCCCCTCCCGGCGGCATCCATACATCTTCACCGCCCCTCCAAACCTGCAGAACAGGTCTTTGTATTTGCTGTGCTTCTCATCGCATTCACACACGCTGCACATGGGCTTGACAATCACTGCCCATTGTCAGCAGCCACAATGACAATGCTGGGAAAAAGGTAAATCTATCAAACACTCCGCCAAAATGTGCCTCCACATCTGAGACCTCTACATGAATGATGTAATGCATGTAGTCATCCAATTATTTCATGACAATGTATGCATGCACAAGGCAGCAAAAAACTTGTACAGAGCACTTCTACATACAAGGTATGACAGAGCCAAACACGCTGTGATTCATCTCATTGTCAATGTGTTGACCTCACAGCAATCACCCTGGCCACAAACTTTGGCTATTCTACTCAAGGCTTGGCCAAAGTTTGCATTACAGTTTGCATGTACTGAAACACTGCTGCTGATCAGACCGTCTCTCTGCAAGTTGAATACCCATGCTTACATAACTGCCTTTGGCAGCTGCTGTCAACAAGACGCTCTTTGCTCCCCTGTGATGAAGCAGCACCAAGCCCCACAGCAAAGAAGAAGTGTGCACAGCGCTCACCTGCGATGAAGCTGCACCATGCGCCTCAGGGTCAGAGGGGGTGATGGGGTATGAAGTGCTGGGCGTGGGTATACGGCCCCTGCTAACGTGCCCCCATTCAGTCTGATCCTCTTCTCCTTGCCGCTGGTCCTCAGGCATGTAGTCATCTGGGGTTGAGATTTCCAGGTCTTCAAGTGTAAGATGTTCACCCAGCCGCGCACGAGACCTGTCCCCGCTGGGGCTGCATGACAGCTCTCCTGCACAGCAATGCACCAGTAAATGCATAGTGCAGCGTAACGCCGGTGGTGATTACAGGCTGCATGACAATTCTCGTGCACACCCATGGCAGCTGGGTCAGCTGAGTGGTAGACAATGGATTAGAAGATCAAGAATGTCAAAGGCTGACAGGGATGCAGCCATGTGTCACTCAGTGAGTAGTGCAGCATTATGTTGGTGGTCGTCATAGGCTGCATACGGCCTTTCATCATATTCAAGACGCTGGTGTGCAAGCTCAGAAATGGCTGGTGTGGAGAAGTCCACACAAAGCTGCGTCTGTCATGCAACAAGCAGACCTGTCAGGTGACAGATTTGCTTCATCAAGCCATGCTGCATACCGGCACTTGACAAGCATTGTTGATTGCCAATGGGTAGTGCACAAATAGTTTGGACAGGCAGCATGACATGCATGCATGCACCCTTGATGTGAATGTGGGTTTGGCATCCTCCAAGCTTCAGGCGAGGGACACAAAACTGGTTTTTGTTGAATCCCAAGTGTCACACTAGTCAGGTGTAGCTGATTATGCAATGTCGTGTCAACATCCAAGCATGCAGCAGGTTAGCTTGCAGTAAACGCTGTCTCAAGCATTCTCAGCAGGTAAACAAAACCATGCCGGTGCTGATCCTCATGCGCATTGCTTGTGAGGTGCATTGCCATTTCAGCAGAAGCTATTGCAGTGCGCAGCGGCCCATTTCAGCTTACCAGTGTGTAAGCATTCAGCCATTCTGCTGCCCAGCAGACAGTCTGTACAGATCTGTGGTGATCTAGCTGCACATGAACAGGAGCAAACCATCTGCAGCGATGCCCCCCAGAATTTCAGCAAGTCTACAAGGCTGCGTCTAACCTACAAAGGACCCAACGCTTGCAGCTCCAACAGTTGTTTAGTCCCCAGGCAAGTAATCCACGCAGCACAACGTCACGTAATGCAACAAAACATAACATAACGTATTGGTTGGTGTACGGTATTAGAGGATGTACGGTATTGTTTGATGTTTGGTATTGGTTGATGTACGGCACTGTTTGATGTTTGGTGATGGGTGACGTTTGCTCTTGGTTGACTGGTGTATGATATTGCTTGCTGTACAGAATTGGTTGATGTACCTTGATCAGGGGCGAGGGCAGCGTCCATGGTGAAGAGCTGCATGCGCTTGTGCATGACTTGCAGCAGCAGGCGGTCAGCCAGACAGGCACACGCCAGAGTGCGCTCATTGGCTACCAGCCCCACACCATCTGTCACGTCCCTCAAAGTGCTGCCTGCAGACAAACAATCCGTAGAATTTTTCAGAGTTCCAATTCCTTTTCTTCAACATTACTGTTTGAACGGAAAACAGTAATGTTAGACAGTGCTATGATAGGTGGTGCAAAAGGGTTCATAGACAGGACAACCTGAGTATCAGGCAATTGTGGAGATGCAGCATCCAGGCCTGCGCCCCTGCAGATAGCTTACAGCATTTGCTGGTTGGATGTCAAGGCACAGGCTATTTTGTGAGATGTCATACCCATAGCATAAGTAGCAGATGCAGGTGACAAAGCCAGCTTGTCGATATTCAACTACAGGTCATGGCTGCAGGCGGCATGGTTGGGGAAACATGCTACAAGCTACAAGCTACAAGCTGCATGTTGCATGCTACATGCCACATGCCACATGCTACAGGCAGCATATGGCACGCTACAAACTACATGCTACACGCTATGAATGCTATATGCTACAAGCTGCATGCTACAAGCTGCATGTTGCACGCTATGTGCCACCTGCTACAAGCTACATGCTACATGTTGCACGCTACAAAGCCACTGTCTCAGAAGCAAGCATACGCCCACCACATGCACCAGATCCATAGTGTGGTCAACATAAACTCCAGACGCAAAGGCGAGCAACAGCGAGTCATACAAACTAACTCTGGCCTTATCCCTTGTTTGCACGCTTCCAGCATGTAACACATGCGTAGGTTCAGCATTGTAACAAGCACATTCATGTCAACGAATCGGCTGAAAGGGTTTGCAGACACATGTACCCACAGATGCCATGAACAGGGTATGCTGTGGGAGGCTCACCTGCAAGCAGTGTATGCAGGCATGAGACACTCATTCACACAAACAGAAACCATGTTGGGAAAATGGACAGCAGGCATGGGATACACATATACGCACAGAAACCATGTTGGGAAAACCGACATCAGGAATGGGATACACATGTATGCACAGAAACTGTTTCTGGAAAATGGACATCAGGCATGGAATACACATGTACGCACAGAAACCGTTTTGGAAAATTGGACGTCAGGCGCAGGACACACCTGTTGCCATGGCACGGCTGCCAGAGGCGAAGGAGAGCACCAGCAGACTGTGGAAGTCTGCCCCCGGCCAGGGGGGTATGCTCCACATGCCTGAGATTCCCGGGTAGTCAGCTGGGCTCTCATACAGCACCTCCACAGTCTGGTCAGCCTGAATCACCCTGATGCTGCCGTTACTGCTGTTGCCACAGGCTGCATACACCTGCACATGGACAGACAAGACAGCATCAGCTTTGCCAATGTCGCTTGTGAAATAACCCCTGCCACCAGGCTGATGCCGCCAGGGGCGGGGATGGAGGGGCGGGGGGCAGGTGGTTGCCAGGTGTCTCTCAGCATATCATATGCTGCTTTATTAGGTGTTGGCATGAATGCAGAGGCAAAGGGGCAGGACCCTGAAGCATGGCAGCAGCTTGCTTTGATGGACCTGATCCCATGGGAGTTGCGCCAAGTTGAAGACATGAACCCTGCTCAAGTAGCTGTGTGCACTTGCCAGCCTTGAGGCGCGTGCATGGATGCATCAGTCCAGCAAGTATGCCGGAGTCAGAAAACTGTTCACTGTGTTGAGACCTGATGTTGTGGAAGCCTCTGGAGGTTGGCAACAGTGAAAGCCCATACAGGTGCTGCGTTGGGCAGCGTGGAGGTGACTGATGGCCCAACTGCAGGGGGAGCCCCTGCAGACCCCCCTGGTGGGGGGATGGGAAGTCTAGCTATGCAGCCGTCACCAGTCTCACAGCCCAGCAGGACGTGGTTGTTTGGGAGGCTCAGCATAGAGGTTGGTGTCGACCCTGGTCTGAAGTTGGTGTCCTGCAGGCATTTGACTTCTGTTGCACAGCAGCTTCCACACCAGAGCCTTAGCACATGTCTCAAGCATGTATGTCGGCAGTGTGCTCTCTTGCCAGGTAATTCCCTGTGTTGAACTTGCACATGAGGAGTGCAGCAGGTACCCAACAACAGTCGTCGCCTGAAGAAAACATACAACATTTGCAATGCAAGAGTGATGCAAGGCAAGTAGGCATGTGCATGTCTACCTGCAGATCAGCGAACCAGCCAGAGCCCTTTCCCTCCCTTGGCAGCTTCTTCTTCACCACCATGCTGAGCACGCTGTGCTCAAAACCCTCGCAGACGTCAAAGCCCAGCAACAGCTCCTGATGCAGCTCAGCAGGCTCAGCGCTGAGAGGATAAGCAGAGAAGGCGGGAGATAGCCTTTCCCGCCAGCATCCGCTTGTCAGCAACCGTGGAGAGCTTTGAGCGCCAAAGGGGTCCGAGCGACCTGCATATGCTGCTGGACCTTATGCTCTACGTGTTGCAGCATCCTCTGCATAAAGGGCTCCGCTGCATATGACTATCAAGAGCGCAGATACACTGCACTTTTCATGCCACTGCGCGGCCATATTGCAGCCATCTGGAGTTCAACTGCAGCAATCCTGCAGCTGATGTTGACGTTGTGCAAAGCTGTGAGCGCTTCTACGCAACAGGCTGAGCGGTCTCTCATTGCACTTGTTTACTCATTGTGCTTGTGAGTGTGATGAGTAACAACACCTCCCTTAGCTCCAGAAGCTCTCATCAAATTTTGTGCAATTTCATTGATGCTCAATGCAAACAGCACAGTGCATCATCAACGGGCAGTCATTGCCTGAGAATGTCCACATGCTGTATTGCATGTGCCCGACCTTGAAAGAAGGCACATATTGCATTAAAGAAAATTTGTATGACACGAAGACCTTTGATCTTTGAGTGCTTAGTATATGTTCAATGCCCACTCATTGTCTGTTGACTGCCCTGATGAGTCTCAAAGGCAGAAAATGCGAATTGATTGAAAACGATTGATGAATGTCTATGTAGAGTATACTCATTAGCATGCAGCATTCTGTCGGATTTAGGTTGGCATGCTAACTGACCTGCTGGCGGTTTATCATCAGCATTTGCAGGAGCAGAAATCTCTGCAGGGTCAGGAGCCACTTGGGAGGTCGTGTGAGGTCCAGCAGGCCATTTGGCGCCATACACCACCCCCACAGATGCAATCGAAGACTGTGAACTGCCTTTAGCGAAGCTGTGACAGCGCACTGCATGTGAGGAAGCTAAATTGGAGAAGGTTGTGTCGCAACAGGGTCAAAGATGCGCCTTTACAAGTTGTGCAGCATGTGGCGTCTGAATGCAACAGATCCATGGTAGATGCCAAGCAGACAGTTGACTTTGATTCAGCTGATGCAATTTAGGAAGGTGCATTGCAGTCTCAAGCAGACAGCTTTGCAGCTTGCCTGCTGGGCAGCTCACATGACCAACAACTGGATACATACTCCATGTGGCAAATGGCAGGTGATGCCCATCAGCTGCTGCATCTGCTGCCCAACAATGTATCTGTCATCTGATGATGATGAACAAGACTCAGGGCTGCAGATAATTGCAGCAGCTGTGTGCATGAGCCCAGCCAACACAACTTGCTGTCCACAATGCAGGATGCATATTGTGAGTTGAGAGTGATGCTAGCAGCCACTCACCACGATTCTGGTGGACTACTGTCCCAGTCGGAGTGTTGGGACCACCACCAACAATATCTGCCAGGTCAAACAGTACCAAGCCAGTCTCAAAAAGCAGGACCAGGCCTGCAGCATTGGTCACACAGGCTGATTACCAGCTGAAACGCCAAAAGATTTGTGTGATTGGGCACACAAGCAGCATGTGCTCAGCATCGTGCAGGGTGAAGAGCACGCGCCCCTGCACCACACGCTGCGGACCACAGCTGCGTGCTCGACAGGTTTCCAGGCGGCATTGAGGTGAGTCTCTGCTATGCCTCCATAGCGCAATGTCACTTGAACACAGGCTGGGTCGCATCCAGCCAGAAGCCTGCAGCAGCTTGCAGATGGGATTTTGACATGTGTGACTGAATGCCACATATACACAAACTGTGGCGTTGCTGGCACCAAAGATCTGTCAAAAAGCTGTTGTCCAGCTCACCTGATTGGCAGGTGCGTACAGTGCACATGTCTAGCACCAAGCTGCCCAGCAGGAAGTCAAACATGTCGGCCAGCTCATGCAGCTGCAGCCGATACTTGACACTCAAGGTGTTCTCCGGCGGCGTCCACTGCAAGATGTCTAAGGTAAAGCCTGAGTCTGGCGCTACATAGTACAGCACTGCCAGCGCCAAGCTGTTCTGCTTTCCTGGAATCTCTGCATGCAGCCAAAGTGTTTCACGTGACAATGTGCAGGGTGTTCAGGGCGAGGGCTGAGTTTGGAGGCAAATGTGCAGCATGCCAGGGCAAGGCTTTCATGCTTTCACAGATGTCCTGCTAGCCAGCACAGCACAATACATTTGTTGCTTGGGCAAAACCCTGCCGTGAAACCCACAGTCCATGTACATCTGAGTGCAGCAGTGCTGAGGACAGGCTATGCACCAGTGCACATGCAGACAGTGTTCAAAGAAGGATCATAACCAGCTTTGTAAGCAGTGTGTTGGCGTGATGTGCAGTGTTCAGGGACAAGCTGCAATTGTCTTGCATAGGTCTGCCAGCACTGCAGATAGCAGGTGGCTTTCCATCTGTCTGTATGCAAAGGATAGCTGATGCTTGCAATGTGCACCAATCACAGCAGACATGCACCTCTATACAAAGTCACTTGCTGTGAACAGCTTATGTCATACTGGCAGCTTGTCCACACGACACGGGGGTTCCAAAATGCTGAGCACATGTGCTCACCTACAAAGCAGATGCTGCGTATCAATCCAGAGGGAGGCATTGAAGTCAAAGGGGAAGCTGGTGACAAATGCTCCTCCTGGTCCTGCACCAGATCCTGGATAGTATTCAAATCGCTTGCCATCCACATAGCATCTAGTCTGCAGGAGTCTGTCTGTGCCCTGAGCCATGCCTCATCAGAGGTGTAGCTCCTGCTGAAAGAAGGATCACTGGACACAGTGATGGGGACATCAACAGGTGAGTCAGGCCCGGTGGGGGTGGGGGGTGCAGGGGCCGTCTGTCTGGGGTTGTGTATGCTGCTGGACAGGAAACTTGGGAGTACTGCCAAGATAGGTGAGTCTTCCAGTGGGGTCTGTGTGGCCACAGCTGTGGGCATGAGGGCAACCCAGTTGTAGCCTGATATGGCAATAGCATGGCCACATGGCTCTACATGGAGAGCCTGTGCCGGCAGCAGCCCTTGCCTCCCTAAAAGCCCAAGGATTGCGCTCTGTTGAAAATATAACTGAAAGGCACGTGACCAGCGTGCAAACACGCATGTTGGTGACCGCATATCATACACATTGAAACAGAGTAGCAACTGGTGAGTTTCCACGCAGCATGCACATAAACTGGCATGCACATTTGCAAGCTGGTATGCTAATCCGTTGCATATACGCTAGTACTGGCACACAGCCTTAACACAGCTGATAAGATTGCTGAACTGCCGGCACCAAAGGTATCTGACTCAGGGACACAAATCTGCAGGATCAGAGACGTGTCAAGCAATGACAGGAGCTGTGTTGACAAATCTGGACTGTTGCACTGCTGCTGCAATTTGCTCAAAACTTCATTATACCTATAGAGTGTCACGTCAAACTGTATGATGGACAGGTTACCAGAGGTTGTCAGCATGACCAACTTGTCCACTTCCTGCATTGCATCCACACACATGTACTAAGCGGAGTTCATGTTTTGTTTGCGTATGTGATGCAACATGATTGCTGCTCCACAGCAGAGCAGCAGTGTTGTAGGTGTAAGGTTACCTGAGAGGCAGTGGTTTGCTGCTGTGCACGCAAAACTTGCAAATTCAGAATGGTCGCGTGCAGAGGCTGCGTGTGATGCGTTGTCAAAGTTCCTTCGTCGCTTGCAGATGCAAGCACCAGAGAAGTCTCTTTCGCCAGCAAGACATCGCTCGTGTTCGGATGTCGGAAGCGCCCAACAACTGCTCGGTGAATGCCGTCGACCTTAACGACTGTCTGAGCTAGCATTTGCATGTTGTTGTGAACAACGCGAACAGGCGGACTAGTTTCGGGAACTGCCATGGTCGCGGCGACCCTTGATCTGTGCGATAATGTCCTGAAAAGTGCACGGCAGAGTCAAGGGCAGGCCGATCTCATCTGAGGTGCCAGCGCGGTGTCTGCCAGAACTGGCAATGTTCTGTACATCGACTTCGCGATCATGTATCATGCGTTGAGCGCTCGCGACAGGCACGGAAAGGCTTCCGCGATGGCCGGTGAAACGCTTGCTTGCAAAGAAGAAGTGTGCACAGACACTTGATCTCTGCCAGAATCTAGCAGACAAAATCCCAGCAGCTGCGTGAATTATTAGCTGTCACAAATGAGCCATACTATGATATGATATATGCATGTGGACTGGAGACCTCCTGCGGAGTTTCACTTGTCTATGTATAAATCTGTGTATTACGACTTCCATGTCGACATATTGATCACAACAGCGGTATCTGATACCTAGTTACATGCTAAGAGATTCTTACTTGTTGCATATTCATGTACTTCCCAAGCACGGTGACAATTTCCCAACGGTTTCCTGATGATGATTTTGTTTGTCTATGTTACTTTTTTGACTGTTTCGTTTTCTAAAGAAAGACTGCAATTTAGTCAAATGGGCTAGCTGGCCCCAACGACTGTAAAATCCCTGACTGACTGACTGATCTGCACAAGGTCGAAGCATGGTGCCGGGCAATGATGGCCGCGTGTGACCGTGACTTGGTCGAGTGCGCGCTCATGTCAGTGCTGCGTCCATGCCCGCCTCTGGCTTTCCTGGCGCAAGGGTCCAGAATTGCAAAGTGATCAACGCTCAGGACACAGAAGCAACCGTGCCATTCTCTGAGCAGCTGGCTTGTTTGTTAAGACTTTCCGTAACATCTTCTTGCCGCAGCTTTATCAGAAGCGCTTGATCAGGTTTTGACTTTTGACGGGACTTCATTTCTGAAATCACCGTAGAGAGCCGCCCAACCCCTGAGGCAGAGCCTGAGAGGCCCATCCGACCTTTGTAGGCCAAGTCTAATGCGGTTGCACACCAAGCGGGGCATCAGGCTGGGCCTAGCAGTGGGGATAGAGCTGTTTCTGGGATATGTACTGGTTGCACCTTTGGGAGGTGTGGGAGAAGAAGGCCCTTACTGAACTTTGCGATTCTGGCACCGCACACATATGCGTGCATTCAGTATGCGCTGCAAATGCAGGAGAGCTTACACCCCTGGCTATTCAAGTCCAAGAAGGATGCATGTGGGCTGCCTTCACAAGGTCTGTCCTGCATCACACCTGTCACCATATTTTACAACTATGTGAGCAGGAGTCGTTTGTGCATGTTCTGCAAGCACTCATAAACACTTGTTGTGCACAAGACCTTGGCGAGAGTAACATGCATCGTGTGTTGACTAAGTTGACTTGTGACTATGTAGCATCCAGCAGATATTCAACAGCAAATGCCTACACACATGCTGACTTCATGCAGCATGGTCATCACAGCTCCTGTGGTTGGCAAGCTGAGTCGGCAGTCATTAGAGCAGATCATCGGCACTTTGGTCGGGGGTGTCTTGGGCTACTTAACATGGTATTTGGCATTCTTCTCATTGCATATTGCAGCTTCTCCAATCTGCTTGTGGATTCTTGCAGATGCTGCTGCCTGTGTATCATGATGCCTTTCCTGGTGCTGTACACACTTTGCCTTTGCCTTCCTCATTTTGAATTTACTTGAGCACCAGCTCCCTCAGGTCTTTTGATATATAATGTATAGCTGTGCTGTACAACTGTAAGTTACCACTGCAGTAGTTGGTGCTCAGCAGGGTGTGGCTTGCCACAAATTAACCATGCATATTGATGCTTATGTTGTAGGCTGATTATAGATGCTTACAAGATCAACAAAGATGGCTTCCTCCTGTCGCTATGCCTGTCAGCATGCTCAGCTGCAATGGGCTTCTTCAATGTAGTGGTCGAAGAGTCGCTGTCAGATGCCAATATGACAGCACTGACGTTCCTTTCAGTGGTGTTTGGCACTACAGAGTCCCCAACAGGTATAGTGTTGTCCAGATACATGTTGTCCTGTTCAAGTCTCTCGTTTTGGTATGCAGCACAATCAAGCACAGGCTGCTTAGACAAAGGACCAGTTGAAATCACAGCTGCAGCAGCAGCCTGACAGGCACTGTTTGACTGCAGAATTGCTGTTGCCTGCAATCACCAGGGTGGTTGGTATCATTGGAGGGGTGCTGTTATCCCTGCTGCTGTCCGTGCTGCTGTGGCCCAAGAGTGCTAGTGAACAGGCCATGCGGTATGATCTTGCTGATGACACCCACTCTTTCAATTTGCAACATCAAATTGTACTTGAATAAGAGCACACGCGTCATTCAAAATACGACACTATCACAATGACACAGGTCATTTCAACAGACCTGTGATCATACATTGGGAGCCAAACAAGCAAGTGAGTCATGCATATTAATTAAAGCCGATGTGTTGTTCCACCCAATGTTGCTACGCCCTTGCAAGCTTTTCAGCTCTGTTGTTTGTCTTAGGCACATGAAGGCAGCTCTGGGTGCATTGGAACAGCTGAATGCCATTGCCTGGCAGCATGCCGACGCTTTAGACCATGTCACCTTCCCGCAACAACAGACTGGCGGTCAGTGTGCTAGCATGCAACGGTCAGAGTCCATGGATAAACTGAAGAGGAGCCTGTCCATGCCTGACCAGATCACCAGGGACATTGCCAGGCCCTTGTTAGCGTCTGCATCTGATGAGGTACCTTCTGCTTCCTGTACAGAGAGCACACCTATGATCAGCAATGATATAGCTGTTATGCACACAGTGCATGAGCCACCCAATGTTTTGGCCTCAACTCATTCCTGAGGCTGACTTGCGATCATTGAAGAAAGCTTGCATAGCCATCACCACATCATCAACCCAAAGGGTCATCTTGTGGAGAGGTGTTTGCAGGAGGTTTTGAGACACCAGGGTGCATCACCAAAAGGTGCTTGCAAGAGCCCGTGGGTGTTTGCGTGCCTAAAAATGTGAGTCAAAGGAACACACAATGTGGTTGCAGGGGCCAGGTGCACAGCATGCTGCTTGGTTCAGGGAGCTGCAATGTGAGACCATGCTGATGTCGGTGCATGACAACCTGTACAAGATGGAGGAGTATGCTGTCCATGCCAGCGCTGAGGCCTATGTTGGTACCTTGGGTGTGTAGTGTCTGCTTGATCCATGAATGCCAGCGCTGTGCTGCCTGATGCATGTCACAGTCTGCAGAAACCAGGGTCGCGTCTTGGTCTTGTGCGTCATGTCATCTGAGCTTCATGATGCTATGTTGGGCTGCCTTGCATGCTGCTGCTGTGATGACTGTCACCCAGAGCTGCATTGACTGCACTGGAAACAAAGAAGTGTATGCTTACAGGTGGTCACTGGTTCTTCCTGCCTGGCATGTACTGCTGGCAGATGGGCAGGTGGGCGTTGCCAAAGCAGGACATGGCCCAGGTGTCACTGTACATCCGCCAGGTGGCACGCCTGCTGCGCTCCCTACATGATACCTTTGCAGAGGTAGTACAACATGATATGAAGGGGCTGCCCTGTCAGCTCAGACGGACATATGCGTAATCGACTGCTTCTGCATGCTCATACCTCACAAAAAGTACTAGCAATGATCACACAAGCCTGTATAGAGGCATGCTAGCAATGCAGGTGCATCAAGTCAATTCTGAACTCATGATGTGGACACTAAGCTGCCATGACATCAAAGTCGTGTGTTTTTAAAAGTCTTTGTCACATGTGCAGGGGTTTGATGATGACCTGCAAGAGATGCTGCAGAGACAGGAGCCTGGGTGCAGACAGGTCATACCACATCTCACAGCTGGGGCCATTGGGGTATTGCAGGAAGTCCTTGGGGCATTCCCAAACGAGCCAGAAATAAGCAGTCACCACTTGCTGAAGTTTGCCCAGGCTGTCAAAGACCTGAACAGGTGAGTGTCAATGGATCTGGTGCATGCTCATATACCTGTTGTGGCATGCTGGAATCTCTCATATAAGCATGCGTCTCAACCTCTGCTGTCATTGTCTGCAACTGTGACTGCATGCAGGGGCATTGACAACTTTCAGCATACTTTCCACACTTGCACATATGGCATGCAATGTGCAATGTGCTTGACCGCTCAACATGTGCAACAGAACACTCGTTACCAATGAGAGTTGTAGGGTGTGTGGTAGTCTACAATGACAGGAGCAACTGCCATTAGATTCCTTGTATGGCAGGATTTCAGATCACCAGCAGGGACCAGTGCAGAGCCAGCTGCAAAGGATGCAGTCTAGGAGGTGGCCTGTCAGGCGTAGCTCAAACTCTGCCATCCATTCTGAAGATGGCTCAGGTTCGCCTGCAGTCAATGTTGCCATCAGGGTTTGTTGCAGAAGCTATTCAGGTCTATACAGGCCATCAGCCTGCTGTGGTTTGATACATGAGCGCAGTAGAAGCAATTTGCTTGACAGTTTGGCTATGCACTATCAATATCCTCGTCTGTGGCGTATTCGACAGCCAACCATCAGCAAACTGCCTAGTACTGCTTATGCATTGAGCTTCAGTACCAGATGGGTCATTTTCGTCCATCTTTGTGTGAGCACAATACAGCACGTGATGCACAGCGTGTTGCACAGCATCCCACATGTCACTGGCTTGATGCAGGTGCAAGCCTGCATATCAGAGCAGTAGCGCCCAGCATCCTCAGCAGGCAAGAGCCACCCACGCCAACTACTAACACACTATCAAGAGTTCACTGGGATGCAACACCTGCAGCACAGGATGGCGCAGAGCAACAAATGCGCTCACCCTTTCAAGGACAGCACCCCCCTGAAGATCATCGATCAGGTCATGGTGACACCCAGAGCAATGGACGTTTGTTCCCAGACAACCCAGAGGGACACATGGCCACGGTGTGTATGCATTGCGTGGCATTCAGATTGCAGATGCTGCATCAGCTCATGACTTGGTATGACAGTCGGACCAACGTCATCAGCAGATTTGCTTAGCATGCAAAGGGGCTGACCACAAGTAACATGTTTGCAGGTACGATGGTACACTTTTCAGTTCCTGATGCAGCAGATGGCTGAGGATTTTACAGAGTTGACTGATGCTACATCAGCGCTGCTGCAGCAAATGCCCAACTCTAACTTGCACTTGTAGCTATATAGCCCTGAGTGGCCTTGAAGGTTTCATGGGCACTCAGATTTAGCACTCAAAACTTCGAACTTGGCAAGCTTGCTCAGTGACGCTTACCCGATGGCAAAATGCATGTCCACGCAGATGCCGCAACTCACGCCGATGCGGTCATCGGCCATTTGCACGAAAAGCTGACGCAGTGATACGCTTGTGTCTGCACATGGAGGAGCTACCAGATGAGGTGTTGCAGCAGATCTTTTCAGCGTTGACTGCTAGGGATCTGTTGCACGCAACTTGTAAGCCACTCGACCTGCTTGCAAAAGGTCACACCTCTCTAGGGTGTGCACCGTGATACGTTACATTCCCTTTGCAGGGACCTGCACCGCCTGGCGGCAGATCCTGCTGGGAAACCAGACATGGTGGCAAGCCTGGTGCGATCATAGGTGGTGTGCTTCCACAGAACTGCTCGCATGCGGTAGCAACAATACATCCCCTGAGCACTCTGTCCTAAACGACGACTGGCAGCAGTATGCCCTCACCAGAGGTCTGCACATCCCTTGGCGGTACAAGCCTGTCAATCCCAAAAGACTGCTGTACTGTGTTGGCAGACAGGTATCAACACTATGGCTCCAGCTCACTACACATACATGCACTCAGCTCGTTTTGTGGTAAGCCTGTCATTGAAACTTTGCCATCAAGATCAAGGAAGTCAAACTGACTGGATAGGAAATACAGGAAGGCTGGGACAGGAGGGGTCACCCGCCTGCTGTGTTGGTTGAGGGTGACTGGGCTTTGCTGACATGTACACCTGGCAGAGCTGGACCCAGTGGTGGCCGTGACCGCCTCCAACTGATCAAGCTGAAGTCCCCAACCAAAGCCAAAACGCAGCAGGCATGGCCCTTATGCTGACTGCACCACTCATGTTGCATGCATCATGATTCATAGCTGATGAATGCTTGTGCATGTCTACCTTGCATGTCACGCTCTGGTCAGTCCTGTATATGTTGCTTGGTCTTTACACAGATTTAGATTGCTGCTACGCTGAGTGATGTTAAGCTATACCATGCCAAACTGTGCAGTGCTGTGCTTTGCTGTTTTGTGACATGCTGTGCTGTGCTGTGCTGTGCTGTGCTGTGCTGTGCTGTGCTGTGCTGTGACTGTCAATGATATGATTGTCAATGCTGTTTCAACACAGAGCACTTTACAGGTGCCAATGAGTCAACACGAGAAGTACTGGCTGGACTTTGGGACAAACAAGTACAAGCCGTATGCCCTTCAAGGCGGTGCTACAGATCTGCATATGCCCTTTGTGGCTCAGGTGAACCCCCTGGCGTCAAGGCAATGGCATTGTGCACCAGCTTGCAGAATCCCATGGGTGATCACAGCACCGTGACCACCTGTGATGCGCTCTATTGCACACGCCATGCAAGTGATTCACACCTTTAAGGCATGCTTTGACCTGGAACCCATCTCAAGACTGATCGCTGTATCAGCATAACTCTGGCTCACCACTGGTGTGGTAGTGAGCAAAGTAGCAGTTCACGGCATAAGTGCACAATAAGCAGAGCCACTGTATCTGTCAACCAATATCATGATAGTCGCATCAACACTGCCCTTGGATTTAGGGCCGAGCCAGTGATGTGGTGGTGTGGAAGGCCGATCAGCAGTACCCAATGGCAGTGCTGCACCACAAGGATGGAGCCACAGTGCCTGCAGTGGCCATTGAGCGTACCCCCTGGGGACAGCAAGAGCAGGCTGACAGCTTGCGTCTTGTCAGCTGCAGTGACACTGGCACGGCATGTCACTCAGTCCTCATGAGCACATCGGCTCTTGCATCTGTGGCATGCCGTCTGTTTGTCTGCCGTGCTGTCTGTCTCTGGCTGTCTGCCTGCATGCTTGCCTGTCTCTGTGTGTGTACTGCAGAAATCAAACACACACTCAGTATTCAGTGTGGTAAGCATGCAGTGTGATACATTGTATGCAACCAATACAGTGTACACAGTAACTTTGACGCAGAGCTTTTGAGCATGCGCACAGCTTGCATGATAATGGTGATCATCTCAGCTGAGCGTTTGACTTGTATGCTTTGAACATTCCAGACTCTGCATAGGTTGAGGTGCAGGCCATCTCTGCATTGCATTGACAAAAGTCCAGTCTCTTGACAAGCATGTAGAGACACCCCACAAACACACAGCAGGTATCTAGCATAGATGTGACACTTGACAGATATAGCAGGCAAGCATACCTCACTCCAACATGACTGCGAACAGCAGACACTGACTGTGAGCGCCAATGCAGGTGTGTGTATGGCTTGTGGACTCAGGTAGGGGTCCCACAGCCTTGTGGCAGGGCCAAGCAGCTGAGCTGTGTGGCATGCAGCATGATGCAAGCTGCTGCATAGGTGCCCTAGCTATGTGGAGCCTGTCTAGGTATGTAGGCCCGTCTGTAATCCATGAGCAAGTCACTGAGATCTCTCTGCTGTGACTGAGAAGCCTGTTTGCTGAAAAAGCTGCAGCTGCAGTGAGTCCCTGGCCGCTGTACTTGGTCTTGTTGTACAATAGAATGAGATTGCTTGCCAAGAGGGTGCTGGCCAAGAGTTTCTCAATGTTTGAGGCAAAAAATCCGTACCATCAAAACTCAGTCTCAATGACACTCTAGCAGGCTCAATGTAGATGAGACAATGCGCATCTGTGACTGAATCTTGTGCACCTGTGCTTTCAAGCCAGGATGTCTGATGAGTCACAACTGGCTCCACACCCCAGACTGTAAGGTATTAAATGAAATGAAATATTAGGCAGTTGAACTTTCTCTAAGGATAAGACGCTTTCATGCTCCCTGGAAAGTGTCACATCCCTGATGACATTACATTTTCACGCAGGCCCACGGATGATGGCAGAACTGCCTGTTGCATTGCTGTCGGCACACTCGGCTTCGGTGTTGCGCTTCTCACCCTCACCTTCCACCAACAGGGCCCCACAGGCATTGCTTCACAAACAGCCAGGCTGATACCCCACACAGCATCTGTCCTGAGGATGTGCGTGAGCTGGGATGTGTTGCCGCCAGTTTGTCCCTTCCCCACACCTCCAAAGGACATCCAGTCAGAGCCACATGCAGAGGCAGCTGCATTGGTAAACATGGGCTTGCCACTTGTGGCGCCAAACGCAAGCATGTGGCAGGGGTTTGGTCTTACATCTCATCCACTGTCACATGCATCTGAGTATGAGCATGAAGACTCAGAGGCGCTGAGTGAGTCCAAGCAGCCTGAGCGCTCAGCACCAGCACCCCCACAGGGGACAGCTCAGCAGAACAGGGACAGGCTGGCAGCAGCATGTGATAAAACCCATCTGTTTGTAATATGGGGGCCACTGCCTGTGGAAGCACCAGATCAGAACTGTCATCATGAAGCGAGCAGCAGCCATGCTGTTTCATCTGTGGAGTCAGCAGAGAGCAGTGCAGCATCGGCTGCCCAGCAAGCTGATGTGATGTTGTCAAGGGAGGCCAGCTGGCAGCCTGGGGTACCTCCTGCCAATGGTGCGCAGACAGACACGCCTGGTGCCAGCAGCAGCAGCCACTCAGGTAGTCACAGCAACACTGGTCAGGAATCAAGCAGCGCCCATGTGAAGCAGCGTAGCAGCAATACTGCACAGCGTCACACTAGCAGTGCTTTTGGTGTGAATGATGGAGGAGCAGTGGATGATCCAGATGATCTGGTTGCATGTTTGCGGCGGTTGAGGCCTCATCTGCATGCTTCTGGGCCTTTCAGTCCCAGGGCAGGCAGTGGAAGTGCACAGTCACCCAATCACAATCCAGCCCCACAGCGCAGCACCCCATACAGGATTTTGGGTGATTGTACTGGTCAGACAGCGGCGCAACCTGCAAGCATTGTACATCAGAGAACAGCTGATCAGACAGTACAGCAACAGCAGCAGCAGAACCTGCAGAAAGCAGGTTCTAGGGGAATTAGGCATAGCAGCGCTTATGTCCCCTGGCCCTGTCTGAGAGGCCCATGCACATTTGCTCAATTGAAAGCTCTCAAGATCTGCTGCAGCACAGTAGCATGCTTTGACGTGCCACATCAGCCTGCCAACCTGGGATCACATGATCAAGGAGATGACGGTGATGGCAAGGCTGCACAGCAAGAGCATGATCAGGGCGGTGCGGTGGTGTCCCTGCAGCTGCTGGGTAATCATCTGGGCTGTGGGGTGCAGCCCTTGTGGTACCACCCTGTGGTGGGAGCATCACACTTGTCAGCTGCTGACGGCGCTGTTGCCATTGCATGCTCAGATGGAATGCTGCTGCTGCTGGACCAAGCAAAAGGCCAGCTCATACGGTAAGCAATGATGGGGTACCGAGCATGGGTTTGTGACTGGTGTCATGGGTTTGTGACTGGTGTATGGTTGCACAGTATACCCAAGGCTGCATGGCAATTGAGCCTTGCATGCTTCTCACAGTTCATGCTGCATTTTGTTCTGGACACTGGCTTATCCACCTGAGCAGATGCATTGGTGTGAGTCATGGTTTCACATGCCGATGTAGTTCAGTGTCTAGCGTTCGATGCCTGATGACACACAGAAGTCATGATGTGTGGCGTGTGCAGGCGTGTGCCCAACTCACAGCTGGATCAGCGTTTCATGAAGGACCAAAAGAGCCTTGCCAGTGTGCACACAGCCTGGCTTGACCCCTCCCCTGTTCTCAACTGCACAGTCTGGTGGGGCCGTTTGGGGTCTAGCCCTACCCCAAGTGACTACACCCTGACATTGGTCACAGAGCTGCTCCTGGCAGGCGCACAAACAAGCAATCCTAAGGAGCTTTGCATCGAGCAGTATGCCTGTGCAGAGAATAATGTTCCAGTTTGCAACTGCAAAGATAGCAGGAAACCAATTTTGGCTTTGCTGAGGACTACAGTGGCCCCATATGTGGCTGATGCTGCTGATCAAGAGCAGCAAGACAGCATCTTGAGGGACATTCAGGATGGTGCTGGGCATCCGCTGGGCAACATGTACAGCTTAGGGATCCAGCTGCCGCATCAGCGTGTAGCTAGACGATACTTTACCTGCAGCAGGAAGACACACTGGCCCTTTGTCAGCGGTGGATGCAATCTTGCTGCGTTTTTTGACTGAGAACCCTTGTATAGCCAGACAAATTTGAACAGGCTTCATGTAACTAATCACTTGTTATTATGAGCCTATACGGAATAGGCGCTTTGGACATGTGCATCAGACTGCAGAACAGAATTCCCAACGCACAAAAATGGCAAACGCAATCCCCAATGCACCTCACACAGCAAAAGGCAATTCCCGGATTTGCAAAAACGAATCCGCTGGGGATCGAACCCAGGACCTTTGGATAGCTTCGCACACATGCACCGAAGTCCAACGCGCTAATCCACTGCGCTACGGATCCTGGTTGCATCGCTGGTGAAAAGCCAAAATTTTACATATATATGGTGAGCAAGTGCATTAATGATATGCCTGTTTGCAATCCATCCACTTGTCACAGTGTATGAGTAAGGCAGATATGAATCTGCGCAGGCATTCTTATTGCTCACTTCACTTCCTTGCATTCCGGCATGCACTAATTTCATACATGTTGATCAGGCAGAGCAGCAGAGCTGCAGATGTTGCCTGTTGCTGCTGCTGTGCTGCTTCTCTTTTGCGTCTACAAAGGGCTGCCATGGAGAAGCACCCTTGTGCATTCTTCTGCAACATTTGCTGAGTTGAGTTTGAAATTTTGCTAAGAGGCAGGGCACAACGCAGGGCGCAGCAGGGATACGCCCCCATGATGCGCAACTCCGTGCTTGCAACAAGATCAAGTCATCGCTCGCAAAACAATCATGCGTAGTGAATGATGTCAGCAGCCAAGTACACACGCATAGCTGATGATGTAAGCGTAGACGCCTCCCAGGTCGATCTAGGACCGGCTCCTGCCCAGGTCAAACCTAAGAAACGCCGGAGACTCGTGCTGACCCTGGTGTCAATTTTTGCCTTGCTGCTGGTCGTTTTTGGTGTGACCACTCCCCGTTCTGACCCTGAACCGTATAACCCTCTGCCAAGCAGAAATGACCGGTCGTTCAACTCCACGTCTCTTCCCGTCGTTATGTGGCACGGTATGGGAGACTCCTGCTGCGCAACCTGGTCTATAGGCGCTCTACAGAAGCAGATACAGGACGCTCTGCCAGGTGAGCCTATGCTTGGACTGCTCTCGACAAGCTGAAGGCTGCCAGACACTGTATTTTTGCTGCTGCTGATCTGCAGCACACCTGACAGGTACAGCATATGCATGTCAAGCACCTTTTGTGCATGCAGGCACATTTGTACACAGCATTGCCACTGGTGACGACATAGGCCATGACACACTGGGGGGTTACATTGGTGATCTGAATGAACAGGTGTGCAGACTTGTGTCCTGCAAGTATGCAAGTAGCCAGCAGATGCTAGCGTAAGATCCAGATAGGTACCAGCCACATACTGGTACGAGTCTTTATGCTTGCTGTAGGTGGCCGCTGTCTGCGATCATTTGGCCAGCATTCCCCAGCTGAGTCAAGGCTACAATGCAGTGGGCTTTTCACAAGGCAGCCAATTTCTGCGAGCTGTATTGGAAAGGTGTCAGCACATACATGGCATGCCAAAGATGCACAAGCTGATAACACTTGGAGGACAGCATCAAGGCATCATGAATGGGCCACAGTGTTCCGGCCCTAGCTTTAACCAGACGCCATCCACCGCATGCAGAATGGTGCAGCGCATGTTGGGCCTGGGTGCTTATCTACCATGGATCAGAAGCCATGTTGTACAAGCCCAATACTTCAAGGTGACCATGCACAAGCATGTACCCTCAAGAGAGCATGTGCAGCCAGCCTGTTGCTGCTTGGTCTGTGTCTTGTTCAACACTGAGTCCTGTCAATGCAGGACCCCTATCACTACGAGAAGTACTTGGCAAACAGTCAGTTCCTTGCCGACATCAACAATGAACGCAAACAGAAGCAGCAGCAGTACAAGGATAACATGCTCAGCCTGGAGCAGCTGGTGCTTGTACGCTTCTCAGAGGATGTCCTGGTTGTACCCAAAGATTCAGCTTGGTTTGGCTACTGGGATGGTCAGCGTCTTCAAAGCATGAATGAAACAGACCTGTATCAGGTAAACCCCATAGTGCATACAGTTACGCCCACATACATCACTGCCATGCTTGCTATGGTCGCTTTGTGAGCAAGCTATCTTACCCCTGCTTTGCAAAAGCAATCTCTCAGTAGGCAGATGTCAACACCTGTGTCATGCTGTTCATTCCTGTGTCTGCCTGCATGTAGCAGCAATCAACAAAATTGCCTGATCTTTGTGTGCTTTGTTGTGAATCTGTATTCAAGCTGAGTCTGTATACAGGAGGACTGGATTGGTCTGCAGCAACTAGATAGAGCAGGAAAGGTTAAACTGGAAGAGTGTCCTGGGCAGCATATGCATGTCACCCTGGAATGGTTCAGCACCCATGTCATACAGGCGCATTTGCAAGCCTAGGCTTTTATATGTACAGCGTTACTACAATATATGCTGTTTACCTGCACCGAGTTGTTTGCTGGGTCAGTGATGTATGTATGTCTGTATTTTGGTCGCCTTGCAACATTTCACTTGTCCCTTCTGACAGCATTTGGTATATGTCTGATTGCAATATGTATGCTTGCAATCCTAATTGTCATGTGACACAGGCAATGAGTGCCTGGTTGCTTCCCGTGCATGAATTTGCAAATTTTGCGCATGCAACAGCGGCTAAAGTTGCTGTCCCTGTTGCCTGTGTCAACTTGCATCACAGCTGTAACTGCCAAGACAAAGGCAGTTGCCATACCCATACACACGCAAAGCAACCTGCACCAAATAACCACGGATGCATGGCAAAATGCAATCACGCCGGCTCAGTGGAATGCGCAGCATAGAGAGCAGACACTGGCCTAATTTGCCAGTGCCAAAACAAACTGCAAGTTTGACCCCACTCATCTCGAACGCCTTCATGTTGACCAGCTGTTACAATGCAGTAAGCACTCGGTAAGAAGAAAGATTACACAATCTCCACATGTGCTTGTATGCAGCATCAGAGGATTCATTTACAAGAATCTGGGACCTGGCATCATCAAAAGTGTCATCCAAAGCGCTCGTATTCACCCCTTGGCTGTGTACGATGGCGGTCGTTCTGTCTACCACCACGTCCATGTCCACTCTTGCCTCCTCTTCCCCTTCCTCTTCCTCCACCCGGATTCCTGCCACCCTCAGGACCTAAAGGCAGAGTGATCTGGATGTTGCACAAGTTCAGCAGCTGACTTGTGTGGCTGGCATCTGTGACTGCTGTGTATCAGAGCAATGTTTTGCATGAGTGCCAGAAGGAATGGCAGCAGGAAGACTATGAGACATGAAAATGAGTTTGATTGGTCTCCGTGTGGACATTGCAGCCTTGTCAGTGTGACCTTCTGAAACTGCAAACACATACGAGAGCAAAACCTCTGCAAGCCTAGCAGCCAGCAATCGGTTGTTTTGAGATACAGAAGCATCAATTTTTTGAAAGAAACGCCCGTTTCATTGTGCAGAAATAATGTCGGAATGTCTTGGGGACTGACATCAGCCCTTTTGTGCTTTAGGGATAAACTCTTGCTCAACAGAGCAAATCAACAAAAGATAAACAGCGTAAGGGATGGCTTACTTCCATGGGGGCGGACAAGCTGGGAGGAGGGTATGGGGGCGGGGTAGTCTTGGCCTATGGACACCCCAAACTGCTGCTGCTCGCTCTGGGACATCAGCCAGGGCTCATGGATCCTTTTGGAAGATACGTTCTTCAGCTCTGGGATCCAGGTCCTCACATACTCTCCCTCCAAGTCATAGTCCTGCAGCCAGACACCAAATCAGACAGAGCTTACATCACATCGTGTTTTCAGGGTTTTGCAGGCTAGAAACGTGGTCGAAAGTGTCTGCAGGTATAGCTGTTCGGCTGGTGCTGGCATGAGGATGCTTCATTAGCCGGCAACTGAATCTCATCTGCTGCAGTCAGCTCTCTTCAAGAATCCAAAGGGTGTGTACAAACAAGACTTGCCCAATGACTGTCAACGCACTTAACCACTTGCACCTCACATAGTCAACCTCAGAAGAGCATAGTGAATGACTCAGATAGCACCCTTGTCGGAAACAAGCATCGCCGGCACCAATAACAACGCAAAATTTTTTGGTGCGAATAGCCATTCCTTTGATGACCTGCGCACGCTGCCAGCGTGAACACAGAATGTACTGCGCAGGCGAAACATCATCGGCTCTCTGGCCTCTTCGCTTGTTTCAGCAGCAATTGGCAGCACAGGTAGCATCACTGCAGCCTATAAGCAAGAACTTGTCTGCGATAGTGGTGTCTATGAGATGAGTCCTGCAAAGAAGATGCAAGCATGTACATGAACTGATAGCATCCACTGACCTTGGACTGCTTGGTGATGTTGAAGTGGTTGATGCGGCCCCCTGTGAGGCCAGCAGCAGACACCCAGTTGCCCCAGTTGCTGCACACGTCGTAGTCCTGCAGCACCGTCTCAAACCAGTCTGCTCCCTTGCGCCAGTCGACTCCCATGTCTAGTACCAGGTAGCTGGCCACATTCTGGCGCCCCCTGTTTGACATGAAGCCTGCGCACACATACCAAGTGGTCTTAGTCGAAGCAAATGCTGCTACAGTGCAAAAATGAACCCTGTGCTGCCAGGTAGGCAGGCCTCCCTGCCAGGCTTTCATGCTCACTGTTTGTTTGCTTGAACCCACGCAAAGTTTGAAAAAGCTGTGCAACAAACTATTGCTTTAGGGCCACTTATGCCAAACAGTTGCATGGCATCAAAAGCAACCTGAATATGACCCTAGCAAGAGCGCACTTCAGCCAAACCAACCCCACATTGGTGCATCTGCTGTTACATTGCACAATCAGTGCAGAATGGCACATGCTGGTTACCTGCCAGAAAGCGCTGTATGCGACCCTGGTGCAAACAGTGCCAGCGCTATGCGGCAGGTGCCAAGCATGCGCACCAAACTCATGACGCCCATGTCCACAAAACAGTTCAGAGGTACTAACAGCAAGTGAGGACATTACACAATGCCACCCGTGGGCATGGCAGGTGGGCCTCGTCGCGTCAGCAACTTCCAGCACACTTTGCTGCTGACAAAGCAGCAGGAAAAAACCCAAATTATTGTATGCAAGCAGAAAATCCATTCAACACACTAGACGTCTTTTCTTTTCTCTTGGTAATGAAAACAAGCGATGGGACACCTGTCTGCTTAAGCTCGCGCATGTTTGCGTCGACCAGGGGCAGCCCAGTCTGGCCATCCTTCCACCTTTGGAAGGCCTCCGGGTCTTCATTCCACCTGAGCTTCTTGCCGGTGATCCCATACTCAGCAAACAGCTTGTTGCCATGCTTCTGGGTGAAGAACCTGTCCAAGCAAAGAAGTTTGAGTGACATGCGTGTCATCACTGCTGCTGCTACTGACGTTGCTGTTATTGCCGTTTCACAGAGCCATTCAGCAGTGACAGGTCATGTCTGAGAAACTTGCATGCATTCACAATATGTACAACTGCTGGAATCTGCTACCTACACTGTCTCAGAGAGGACCACTCCCAATATGCATGGGCGACAGAACAGGCTGATACAGACTTGGTGGGTACAGAAGTCCGCCACTGAGCTTGCAAGGTGTAACAGAATGTTTGCAGCTGTGCGTAGGCTATGCAGGATATGCAACATGGCAGTGAACCTACATGGCTGCTTGCACATGCAGCATGGTAGCCACAGCAACATGCTTTTGCCTTACCTAAAGTAGTCTCTCCACAGCAGCTCAAAGATGACCCAGTATGTTGACTTGTTTGCTTTCCTCTCGCTCTCATACTTCTTTATCTCGTGGTATATAGTCCTGGCAGACAGATTGCCGTGAGCGAGCCAGGGGCTGAACTTGGTGCTGTAGTCCCCACCCAGCATGCCGTTTCTGGTCTGGAAGTAGTTGGCCAGCAGGTCTGTGTCCCAAAGGTAGTACTTGAGCCGTGCCAAGGCTTCTGTTTCACCTCCCGTAAAGCGATGCACAGCCTGCAAGAATACCAAGCCATTGTCAAGTCATGTTACCAGCCTTGCTGACTGCTATGATCATGCACAGGAGAGAACCTGCAGCACAGAGATGCACAGCTTGAACAGATGCTCAGTTTGAGCCATGCAGCAAGATTTCACTCAGATCTTGTGCCTGAGCTCAAAGGGATATTCTGCATCTGCACAACAGCTTGTATCGTATAGCAGGGTTTCCTCACCGCTTGACTCTGCCTAACTATGGATGTGTCATTCTGTATTAAGAGCACCATACATGCAGGCAGGACATGCACTCACATGCTCATTGAGCTCCTGAGTGCTGAGCTGCTGACTGCCCTTGGGAACCACAGCATTCAGGTCTTCCACAGCCTGGGGGTTGCACTCCAGCATGGCTTTTGGAAGACCCTCAGGTAGTGGTAGCTCCCCTTGCTGTGGAGTAGGCAGAGCTGCTCTGACCTGTGCATGCTGCTCAATCTGCAGAAAGGCAACATGACCGTCAGCACAGATGCTAATCACGCTCCAAATGCTGCATTTGGGCTCAGGGACACAGGCTGGTGCCTCCCAATTCTTCTGTCTCTTTCAGCTTCTGGGTATCAAACAAGAAATGACTCGTCGGTGTTGTCCCAGCAATGATGCCCAGTTGCCAACTTGATGGTGTGTTCACTGCGAGTGGTCAAGCCACTATCTGCATGCGACCTCACCACAAGATGGGTCTGCCTCAGAGCTGGAATGTAAGCAATATGTTTCTCACACATGTGTCAGCTTGGCTACACTTGAGAAGCTGGTGGGGCATGTTTTAAGAGGTGGGTATAGCAGACCTTGTGTCTGGCAGGGGTGAAGGTGTCAGGCAGGTCTGACATGTCCAGCTTGTAAGGCACATCCTCAGGGTGATACAAGGTATGTCCCCATACAGTCTCACACTGGGCCTTGCCCTTCAATGCTCTTTTCACCTGGCAGGGCAAACAAGAGACTCTGGTTGTTGCAGCCAACAGCAGTGCCAATCACAGCTTTGCTGCAGCTTCCTGTTGGGTATTTGCATTCAGTGCCATGTGCTATGCAATACTGACCTGACAGTCCATGATGCCAGCGGAGTTGCAGGCCGTTGCATGGACAGGCATGCAAGCAGGAGCTGTGCCAGCATCTGGTACAGCCAGTGATGCCAGTGTGCAACAGTTCAAATGTCACAGTCAAAACATCTGACAGTAATCACAGCACAGTGATGTCAAGCAGGCAGAGACAACAGCAGAGACATGAATCATGTGAAAACATGGACATCAAGGAATTGCACAGCAAACCCACCTTGGCTTCCACACTTAGCTCTTCACTGGTGATCTGTGTCTGCAGCAAAACTGTTGTCTTCTGCTCTACATTGGCTAGCTCTGCAGTGCAAAACATTGCTCATGAATGCTTGCACGATACTGATGATGTAACACACTGGGTATCTGGGTTGAACATTGAAAGTACTATGGGAATGAAGGTCCTGACCTGCCAGTGCGTCTTCTGGCCGGCCCATATGGATCAACAGGTTAGATCCAATACTTTTGAGGTTCTGTTTCAAGTCTTGCACAGACTCCAGCAGGAACTTGGCTCTGTAGTCGCCAGTCTTCTTGCTGCCATGGGGTGTGGTACCAAAGTGGCGTGGGTCAAAGCAATACAATGGGACGACCTACACATAAGCAGACGCAGTTGGTCCATCCACCAAGAAGTGAGAAAATTGAGGAAAGAAGAGCTTTGCAGGAGTTGATCACCTCTGCAGCCTGCTTGGATTTGACCTTTGTAGCAGCTGCATGGACTGTTGGATTGTCATGCAGTCTGAGATCATCTCGAAACCACACAATAATGCGACTCTTTTGTATGGCGTCCTGTGCCATGCTTGAAACGCTTCTTCTCGCACAGTTTCTACGAGCAAGACCCTGCAAGCGTTTTACATCTTCTTCTACGGGTTATACCTCGCATGCACGAGGACCAGCGATCGCGGCAACCTTCGAGTGCAATATTTGCAGCATACACCATCTGGTTCGCACACGTCTGCTGGCATACAACTATCATCAGTTGACGAGTCGGTCATCTGATCAGCATCCTGCTCCGACCAATACACTGCTCACCCGGTATCATGCCGACGGGTACATTGCTCATCGGGGTTGAGGAGGGTCACAATCTTGAGGACAGGGGCTTCGTCACAAAGCAAAATCCCCTATGTCAAGTAAATGTAGGCAGCATCACACACAAAACAGACGCAGCGCGGCACGGTGGCGCCAACCCAATTTGGGAAGAGAGGTGAGAAGCCTCGCAAACGGGTGCACTTCACTTCGATGAGAAACTGCAATTGATTTGAGCTTACAATTTGCATGTAGACCACAAGGCTCAGAGTTAGCTCGACTACTTCATCATGCATGCACAACTGTCCCTTGTGCTGCGATCTGTAGGTTTGTAGCATACCTGGATGATGCAGCTCCTCAAGAGGCAGAAATCATTGTTTGGAGTGAACACCACATTGCAGAGGGTGATGAGGTAAGGTTCACTTGACAAATCTGTATTGCATGAGTTGGTTTATGCATTGTAACCTATGAGTACAGGTGTGTGCATCCTAGGCCGTCATTATTGAGTCTTGCGTCAACATCAATGCTCTGTTGTGCAGATTGGCAGAGGCAAGATCTCATTAGCAGATGCATACCTGCACTCATACCAGGAGTCAAAGGTACCCATTGTCACTCCTGTAGGCAAGCATGCCGGCGAAGTAGAAATATTCTTTGCGTTTGCCTCCAAAGAGGTAAGTGACACCCTCACAGTGCAAGTTACCAGGCAGCTGTCTACTCCTGGGTATCCCTCTAACTCGGACACTGGCTTCAGCTCACTGCAGTGTCAAGGTACATGAACGCTGCAACACACAGGCAGTCTTCTGCAGGTTTCAAGTCTTTCATGCATGTATTCCAATTGATCTCATCTCCACCATATGCGTTATACCTCAACACATGTATATTTTGTGACCTGCTGTCATCAACCAGTACCTGCAAGGACATCTGCTGTTGATGTAACACAGGAGAAGGAGATCCCCAAAAGCAATGATGGTCAGCTTTCGCTCAGAGTGATCAGAGCTCAAGACCTGCAAGAGACCGGAGTCATAAAATACCAGGATCCTTTTGTTGTCATGGAAACCAGCAGAGCAAAGTTTGAGACTTCTGTTGCAAAAGGCGCTGGCAGAGATCCTGAATGGAAAGAAGCCTTTGAGTTTGCAGTCGCATCAGGTATTGCAGCTGACCCTTTTGGTAATACATCATTTGTGTGTAACATGAGGTAAGTTGCATGTCAAGCATGCAATGTAAATCTGAAACGCATCTTGTACCATGTGCCAGCCATGTGGTGTTTGGCGTAGTCTGCATGGTCAGAGCAAGACTTGTCTTAGGACATCAAAGCTATCATCAGACTCTGCACAAGTGCCTTCTTGACTGCAGATGTACAAGACATCAAGATGATCATCTATAACAAGAACACGCTGACAGACGACACTGTCATCGGATCAGCGGTGTATCCTCTAGCACAGGCTATCTCAACAGGCTTTGAAGAATCTAAAGTGCCTGTTGCCACTCCAGATGGTCCCATTCAGGGCTCTCTGCACATAAGGGCAATTTTCCATTCTAAGTTCACACATTAAATGAGCTTGCGGTTGAGCACGAGCAATAGTCTGGGTTCTTTTGTACAGCGAGCGCACCCTGCTAAGCTTGCAGCAAAGCATTTAATGTTCTGTAGATAACTGCCTGATTTTACAAAGACTGAGTTGTTTTTGCACCATGCAGCAGCAGATCATGCTATCCACCTAGTCTGACTGTCTGGGTATCCTGAAAAATCAATTCCCTTCCTGCCCATGCTACAAAATCGGATTAATAGCTTAGCTTGATACAATGCATTCGCAAGTCAGGTGTGAGGATTTGTGATTATTTGCGGTCAGAATCGTCTGATATGCTCGACCTGACAAGCGGATATCAGCCATGGTACTCAATAATAACTCGTATGACGCGCCTACAAATCAGATCCTAGACGCATGCTGTACAGGACATGTCATCAACACACATGTGATTGGACAGGTTCATTTAGTGCTTAGTTGTACGTGTAAATTGTTTTGCCAGTCATGTTTGTTGACTCTCCTGATGACAGGAACTGTAAATTGATTGAGTTAAATTGATTGCATGCCGCGCACTAAAACAGAAGATGATGCAGCTGGCTTGAACATACACCTCTGTTGACTGAGTCAGCCATGTACACAAGACAGATACTGTCTCAAAGTCAGCTTGCTCAGGGAGATGCATCTGCCAAATTGAACAAATTCTCGAGCAAATTCCTACCTCAAAACAGGGATTCACCTGTTTCAACAGGTTTTGCAGGTTCGAAATTCGCCAAACTCTCCCAAAAACCCTCGACAAAACCTATTATTGCCACCAACTCTCCCCAATCTCGGCTTATTTGGCCCAGTTTCTGTGAAATGAATTGAAACGTTGAATGCTTAAATGACCTTATTTCACGGCCCCAACAGTAAATTAGCAGTAATTGCAGTAACGTTACTCTTCAGTCATGATTGATGAAAGGCAATGTGCACACCCCTACACACCTTCCAAGCCATGATCAATATGACAGCAGTCCCTTGAGGTGTTGTTTAGCGTTTTAGGGGGGGAGCCTAAGCCCAGTCTGGAACTAAGCCACCCGGGGCCCCCAGTGGATTAGAACCAGATCGCCGCCCCCGCCCCCTCTCGTCCCGCCCCCAACTAGGCCAACTTGTCGTCAGGGTACGCAGCGATATTATTTGCCCTCGAGCGGAAATAACTACTAATTATTCGATACTGCGATATTCGTGCATTATTGATCCCTTGAGGCGGTTTTTGACCAGAGAGCTTTGAAGTGCTTTTGCAACCTGTACGCACCAAGTGAGCAAGTTGCAAGATGTGAAGTTGGCAAAAGTTGAATTGTCCGGAATAGCTTTGACTTCAAACATGTACATGTGGCATTGCAAAGAACACACTGTACAGATCAGTCACTCATAAGTTGATCAATGAACATGTTGTACACACTGTGTCAACCCACTGCAGTTCTATCAGCCAAAGACATTGTTCAATGCTGCATCAATGTCTATGCTCTGAGAATCTGTGGCATCTCCAAAAGCTACATTTTTTTCAAAGAAAGGAACATTGACATACTCCCCATCCCACAGAACAGCTTCAGTTTCATACTGCAGCTCTCCTGACAACTGGCTGGCAAGTCAGCCTGGCAGCACCCTCAAGTTTTGTGCAACTGTAGCAGGTCGGGGTCACACCCTCCGGAGCAACAGTAAGCCACTGACTAAGTGCATTTAGACAAGCTTGCATCAATAGGGCAAGCTTGCGTACTTGGTCACAACCTGCAGGGCAACCCTGCAGGGCAACACTACAGCAGCAGTCAAAAGTCTGCATCCAAACATGTGCATTGCTGTACCTTGCAGCATTTCCCAGCATTCCCAACTGCCATGGTGTCAGGAGTCAAGTCATCTCTGGGAATTACGTGATCAACTTTGAAAGGAATGGCTTTAGAGTTCAGCTGTCAGCCAGGGGTATAGCAACTTGCTTTGCCTCAGCGCAGCCGAAGGCATAGGTAAGCGGAGGTGCGGATTGTCTTTGTCCTTGTCTTTGTCTGCCGTCTAAGTCAAAGTCAAAATGTCAAATGGCAACCACTCTGGCAAGTTTTTTGGACACCTGCAAGTGATTGCACAGAAAACAGGGGCTTGCTGGTTGCACAAGCTTTGCTTCAACTGACAGCAAAGCTTGCTCAACAAGCAAACTCCGTGTGTTCTGTGAAAATGCTCTGGCTAACAGCACACTGCTTTGCTTCACAGACTGGATACTACAAATGAAAGCTGGCCTGTTTTTACAGACAGCACTGCCCTCTTGAGGCCTGCTGGCCTATGGCTTTTGCACAGCAAACTTGCTCTCCTGCTGACGACAGGTTTCCTAGGTCAACGCATACTCCGGGTCAAAGCTCTGCAGCTAGCGCTACGGGCGATATCTACGGCACCTGTCCCACCTACACACGCGTTCGATGGTGTACTAGAATGTACTAGGCTTAGCCTTACCGCCAGTCAGATTGAGCTGTCGTCGCACTCGAATTGTTCTGCTAAGCCAGGACTGGTTTTGGATACAGACTTTTGACGAGCACTGTACCACCAAGGCATCGACTGCTGCTTCAAACTGATATCATCAGAAAACAAAGGGGCCAAAAAGTATTGAAAAGTAGTACCCACGTTCCTGTTTATGACATTTGGCAGGATGATGCTGTTGTCTTCAATCACACCCACATATTCCAGTGTAAGCAAGGGCAACAATTCTTGAGTTGTACAGGGTCAATACACAGGTTTGGTGAGCTGAGAACTGTATGTACCTGACCCTCAGGAGGACACATGTTGGATGACTGAGGGGTTGAATGAGTGCATGAGTGAGTGAACTAACAAACGCATCGGTGAATAGTTAGGACATGTCTGACTGCATTATTGACGCTTCCAAGGGGCCGTGCAAGGCAAACCTGTGTTGGGATCGCTAGGTACAAGGACGAAAGCCTGGTGACGTTCGACTGGTTGACTGCGTCGTTTAATATAGTGAACATTTGTGAGACGCTGGTGGAACTGTGACAACGAGACCCGAATATCAGGTCTGACACCTGACTTGTTCACTTCATGAACGTTGCTTCTTTGAGTTGCTATATTCTGTACTTCAATTCCGCTGCCTTCATCTTCAGGTGTAGTGAGCGACCTCTGCATCAGGATGACGACCCCCAGTCAGCTAGAGCTTGTCCGGAAGGAGATAGAAGATGTCAAGGCAGAGATACAGGAAACCAAGGAGGCTCTTGCTGCTGCTCGGCGTGACGCAGACGTGGACTTCCTGCGCAAGCAGCTGGAGCAGCTAAACAAAAAGGAGAACATTTTGCGTGAGGAGAAGAACATTCTGCTGCAAGGCCAAGCATCAGGTCAGCACTGCTAGCCCTGCCACCACTTGGCTGGCTTTTCTTACACTCTTACACTCCTTTGTTGCCTTGCTCTTCCACTATTAGCCTTTAGTTGTATGCACTGCATTGCAATACCGTGATCTTTGTTTGTCTTGAAGACATGACAGCAAAGACTATGAAGCAATGTAAGCTGTGCACACCCTCAACCACACGCGTCATTATTGATGCCAATGGAATTGCATGTGCTATGCAAGTAAGTTTCGTGAGCACTTTTGCTGAGCTGTATCTCTTTGTTGCAGTGAGTAGAGTTGAGGTCACCCCAGATGTTCTGGGCGTCCTCAAGCATTTAGCAGAAAACGCTGCAGAAAACGCTGCAGCAATTGTCTACAAGAGGCTCAAATACACCCAGACGCCACTACAGACTGCACGTGAGGCTGGGAAAGCCTTGCTGGACTCCTCTCAGCTATGCGGGCCAGAGCTGGTCCATACCCTTCTAGGTGACATGGCCGACATGACAGCGTTGGACATAGCAGTACGATCAGTGAAAGCTCAAATGGAGGATTGCCCTGTTGATGGCAACACAGTGCAGCCTGTTCAGAAGCTGGTAGTCAGACTGTTCACAGACTTGCAGAGCAGTTCCAATCTAGATGGGTCTGCAGCAATGGTGATGTGGGATACACATGTGAAGGGGGTCACAGTGAGTGACAGCAGCATTAGAGCTAAACCAGACCTGTTGCTCTGTGACACGTACACAGAAGCAGCAAATGTAGTAACTGTAGTGGAGGCTACAAACACACTGGCAGAGGCCCACAACCGTGTTGACATTGCGTTTCAGCTGCAGCAGCGGGTGGAACAGCTACAAAGGTCTCAGCCAAGGCGCAGCTTTTGGGTGCTTGCTGCTGTGGGAAACACATCTGTGGAGATTTGGCACATCAAGCAGGTTTGTGCTTTGCATCTGCATGTCTTGTTTGATCCAACAATGTCTCTTTTGCCCAAGTGTCATATGTATGTGCCCACTCTAGCATGAGTCTGGCCAGCGGACGCTGCATAACACCTGCTTTGCTTGATGGTCAGCATACCTCAAGACTTTGTGTTGAAGCGCATGATGAAGCACACATCTTTGTAGCTTACTAGCTTGTGTGGAAGTGCCTGCAGACTGTGATCCTGTCCTTTACCAGCGTCAACAGAATGTTCTATGAAACCAAACTTGCTATTTGAGTCAACCTTTACAACGACAGCACTCATATCAGACTTTGTCCATGCACAGTTGTACACCATGTATCATGTCAGCAATGAGCCCTACTGTCTTGGTAGCTTCTTTGCTGCCCCAGGTATACTGACTGTTGTCCAAGGCATGGTAAGCACAGCCATCCCCAAAGGAGAGCGCAGGTCATGGAGGTGCAATGCAATGCAGTGTCATGCTGAAGACACAACATAAGCTATTGTGCTTACAGGATGGTCAGAGCAGACACAGTGGAGGACTCGGCTTCAGTCCACATGCTACATCGCCAGGCCTTCAAGCACTTGTTCGTCTTTACTACAGCACTCCGCAATGTCTGGGCTATGTCTTTCCAGCATTGCCAACTAGCTTTCAGCTAGAAACTGGGTGTGTTGTGATTCCTAAAGGGCGCATGGCACCAGTGTCTCATAGCAACAGCGTCAGCTCAAGAGCTGCAGATGTTTTCCGAGGCAGTGCCGATGAGATGCATGTGGTCATCAAAACAAGTTCTTACATCACTGAGGAGGTAGGTTTCTGTCTTTTAACAATGGGATGTAGCATCATCACATCCATGGTATACTGGTTGTAGAGCTGTTTGCCAGTATTGGTCACCAGAATCATGTTCATAAGCCGAAATCTTTGCCATAATCTGCCGAATGATGTTCACAAAGCATGCTGCTTACAGATCAATCATAATTTGTGGGTGAGGGAGCACTGCAGCCAGGTTTCCAACTTGCCCATATTGCTTGGGACAGCAGATCATGATGGGAAAATCTGGCTGGTGACACCATACTATGGTCCAGTCCTGGCAAGCTTGAGATCACCAGCAATGATTGTAGATGCTACCCTGCAGGCAAGCCTGCTGCTTTCTTTCCTACTTTGCTCATGATGGCTGTGGTCCAACGGTTTGCTGGCACTGCAGGCTGCACACGCCATCCATGCTTTGGCAATGAATGGACATATTCATGGGGATGTGTCTCCTCATAACATTGCTTACCAAGATAGCCAAGGTGTTTTGATAGACTTGGCCACCCTCAGACCATTTCAACAGGTACTCACAAGCCTTTGCAACACATGAATGTAGTGTGGTGCCTCGCAAATCTGTATTTTGTTCTTCTTTTTTCTGCCGTACAAAATGTGTGATGTGTAGGGGCACCTGCAAGCCTCTGCAATCACCGGCACACCAGCCTTCATGTCGTTGGCGGTACTAAAAGGTCAGCCTCAAAATGAGTCCACAGAGCTGGAGAGTCTGTTGTATAGCATGTTATATGCGGCTACCAAGGGAAAGCTACATTGGGGAGCATACCTTTATACTGATCCAGCAGCACGTGACGCGAAATTGGCAGCAATGGTTGTTGAAAGTGAGTTTGAGGCTCTTGTGCTGTCCCGTATAGATGACACATTGTTGAAACGCGTTGCGAAATGCTTACGTGCTCTATTCTTTGTCGGCGGAGAATGCCTGCAAGGTGTACAAGTCAAAGACTTCATTGCTGCAATCCATCAATGCCACGCTGAGGTGTCTGAAAGCTGATTGCGATGTGTGCACGCTAAGCCCATGCAAGGTGATTATACAAACCTGAGCCTCCAAAGACTTCTATTCACACTTTCCAAGTCCACCACCGTGCTGCCCATCGCAGCCCATTGCATGATATCAAGACAAGGTGCACAACACTATCATACTTAGTAGTTCAGTCATCACCGCCTTGCTCTGCTTGGCAACCAGCTCCAACAAAGCTAGAGGGAATCAGCGACACAAAGCAAGGTTCAAGCAGCCAATGCGTGCAAAGCTGAGAAATCCATGCACTTCCAATGTGTTGCCTTCTCAAATGCTGTCTGACCAGCATTTTCCCACACTCCAGCAGTTTTGCAGCTCAGAGGCTGAAGAAAGCTCTGCGCAAAAGAGAAACACTTGTTGCTATCAGACACCACCACTCCGTACATCATATGAACTACATGACTAGTTGGCAATATAGCTCAGACATGCAACATAGTCACTAATTAATGCTGCAGCTGTCCTTGTCTGAGCAATGACCATGTGTTAGTGTACATGTGTTGACCAAGCTTACATGCTGGTACTTCAGGGAGTCTCTAACCTGATACACGGTGCTCCGACCAGCCAAGCATGTATGCTGCATTGAACTTGTCCTTGACATGCCGAGCTCAAATCTCCTCTGGCAAGTTGTTGTATCTGCAGCATAGAAGTGAGCAGAGTTCAGGCTTGGCTTGCTATGATTCTAGAGTAACCCTAAAGGAGGACCGGTGGAAAGTCACCAATGGCTTGCAGTCTCTATATCACCAGGTACATGTCAAATAACACCGAAGTCAGGTTGACATGCACAACAGCTGGCAGCAGCATCAAACATGCGACCCATTGATACACTCATGCACGTCATGGTTTCACTAATGCCCTCTGCAATGCAGCTTGCACAGGAAGTTTCTGTGCTGTACTGCAGTATGATACCTGGCTACAGTTGTCACATTGGTAACATGCTTCTCCAAGCTGAGTTCACTGACATCAACTTTCCAGGTGACACAAGCATTGCATGTTGCCTCACCTGTTTCTGTACATACCTCCCACGCTCTTCAATTGCTCCTGGTCATGACTGTAGGGCATTGGGTCTTGATGCATTGCAAGCTTTGAGCAGTGAAACCATGTTCGGATCTTACGGTACCTTCAACACATCGACGTGATTGATGCATGCTTGCAGGTTCCATCTGGGATCAAGAGGCTATCACAATGGCTCAGGATGCTTTGCAACTTCGGTCCGGCTTCACCACTACTAAGCAGAAAGCAAGGGCGCTGCAGCAAGCACTGGAAAACCTGAAGCATGTGTCCTACTGCACTAAGTCGCCTGTTGACTGATTTGACGCCATCAGACTTTTCTACCGTATGTACCATAAGATCAGCGGACAGTCAGGCATACATGTATGAATACGTAAATGTAAATACGTGTCCACCAGGCTGTAGCATGTGCTGCAGCTAACACAAACCAAACATTGGGCGCAGTTGTGCACGTCATTGGGGTCCGTGTTTGAAATTTGATAGGTGACTTGTGATGTCCGATAGCTGAAGAGCACCCGCAGAGTTCCTTGTGGGTTGCATAGCTAGCAGACTATGACATCAACATGATCTGCCACAGTTGTTTGTGCAGTCTGCTTGCACACCCTTTGCCAAGAAGCTAAATCGAGTGTGTTTGCACACATTGCAAGAAGGTGAAGCAACCTTTGAATCCTCCCAAGCCAGATACTGACACCGCTGAGGCATGTGTGAACCCTTAGTGCCGCCGTGCAACAGTCAAAGCAGGGGAAACAACTTGCAAGCAAGGACATTGCGTCGAAAGGATCCCACCTCCGCTGGGCGTTACAAAAGCGTAGTTCAATTTTCGAAGGTTCTGCAGCAGCTATCGTCATAAAACACGCCGCGGCCTGCGATCGCACCGCTGTTAGTCCTTGTCTTCAGCTGCGCTGACTTCTAACCGCGGGACTAGGTTCATGCATTTTATAGACCCAACTGAGATAACATAAACGCAGCTGTTACAGGTGATCAGGTGTTTAAGCCGACCGTGCGGCTCGTAAGATCAGCCCTATATAGCTACGAGATCAGCAAACTTAACGTTCGCTGTCCGGGAATCGCCACTAATTTGTTGCCTCCAACTGACACGCATCTTTGCGACAAATGCAGTGCTATGACAACATCGACCTAAACAAGGAAGGAGAACTTGATGCGGTCGATCTGCAAAGAGCATTGGCCACGTGCGATCTGCACTTCAGCTTAGCGGTGGTCGCTGACATGATCAGGTACTGTGACCGTGCTCTATTGTGCGCCACAAACCTTGTGTCTAAAGTCACAGCAAACGTCAGCCAAAATATCATTTGAGCAAAGTATTGCCGCACTACACGCTGCAGTCTGCTGCAGTTGAGGAACCCACAAACTTACCTGAAGCTTTGTTGTTAATAAGCTGAAGGTGCTGGAGTACAAGCAACATATGCTTGAAACGCTTTGCTGTTGAAGTGCAGGATTCAAAAAACCATGGCAGAGCCAACTCAATCTCCTGCGCTGAGTTATGCAGACTACAAGGCTCTCTGACAGACATGCAACAGAGCGTCCAGAATTTTGGTCAAGCACATGCTGGGCAGCTGCAGCAGACAGAAGCAATGGAAGCTCTGCAGCTTGCTGGTCAGTGTCTAGCCAGACCTTCAGTGTCGTTGCATTGTCTTGTTTATCTCTGCATAGCCTCTGCTGCTGTTTTGCTACAACATAAACTGCATATTTGTACCATGGTCCTGGTGCTTGCCTTGCATCAGAATGTAAGACAGGTGACAGCAGTAATGGCGCAGCTTTGTGTTGCTTTGCCAGTACCTTTTGTGCAATCTGCCTGCAGTGACTAGCATTGCCCAGTGTCAGCAGCAGACGTTTACCGCGTTCAAATGTGACCAATGCCTAGTCATCTGATGTCAGCTTCCACAGTGCAGGCTTCGAGTTGGATGACATGGCATTCGCAACATTGTTTAAGGCCTTCAATCCTGACTCCACTAACTGGTTGAGCATTGCAGAGTACATTGCGCTGACTCTGTTTCTACAAAGCGCATCAGCCTATGAAATTCAGGCTTTGATAGAATTTTCTGATATGCACATGTGCTAGTGTCAACTGCATAGCAGCACCTGCAAAATCAGCATCTTTTCCAGTTTTTGGCAACTATTGTAAAGTTGTATCTGCGTTGTTGCAACAGCCAAAATGCATGTGCACAGTACCCTTGCATTTGCAAACCACCTGAAGAGTTTGTCCAACTCGATCTATTTCTGGGACACATTTTTGCCATGTAATTTCGTATGCAGCTAATGAAGCTGGCCACCAGCACAATGAAGTGGAGGTTACTCTGCATTTCAAAGGTGTTGAGAAGCGATTTTCAGTTCCGGGGCAGCACCTGCAGGAGCTCCTTGATGTGTACGGCTTGCTGCAACATCTTCACCTGTCCGGCGCTATCTGTTGCAAGTGCTTGGAGGTCAGTAAAAGTCATGTACAATGATTGCTGCGTCTTCATTTGGTCTTTGCATTGCATTGTTGGTTTTAAAGTTCTTATGCATAGTGCATGCTGTTGCAATTGCACTTCAGAGTGCATGAACCGTGTCCTCAGTCAGGTCGTGTTGCAGGTGAACGCTATGCAGATGCAGCTGAAACATCCCATGCCAAAACAAAGGAAAGCACTTTGCAGAAGCAAGAGCTGCAATGTGAGAGTCAGACTGGAGCCAGTGGGTGCCCTTGTCCGCATCACTGACATAGCACAGCTGCGCAGCCTTGTCTACAGCCTCTTGACCACCCTGAAGCACATCCATGAGTATGACTTTGTGCATCGCGACATCTGCCTTGATAATGTGGTCAGAGCGACCAATGGTTGGGTCTTGATTGACTGGGAATTAGCTGGGAGAGCTAATCAGTTTGTATGGTGGGAGGGGAAGCTGTTGCCAGATGGGGTCAAGCACAGACTAGAACCTTACACTTGCAGAACAGATCTGTGGCAGCTTGGCATGCTTATCAGGATAGCTGCAGTCAGTGCTGCTGTAGCCATTGCATCCTTTGCTGACCACTTACTGGCTGGGGACTTTGCCACTGCAGCAATAGCACAAGCATCATTGTGGTGAATGTGGTTTGCAGATACCTGTAATGTAATCATGTTGTTTGAGGCCTTTCATTACCCTTGAATGGACATGGTCAGACATATAATGTTTTGCAATACCACAAATAGTTCACCTATGGCATTTGCTTCAGATTCACCCATGTTCCAGTGGCGCATAGTTTGGGCGCACTTGTAATCGGGTTTTGCATGCAATGAGTGAATCTTTGACGTTGTATGATACATAGCATCAAGCTGTCTTGTATATTTGAAAAAGGTCGAGCTTCTGTGCTGCTGTCATGCTGCTGTTGTTACGTACTCATGCATATACCGCTGAGTCAGTGTTATAATGTAAAACAAAAAGCACCTCGCCATGTAAGCTAGCGCTGGCAGCCTTTCCTATCTTTTCCTGGCGCCCCATCACAGTCAGCATTTACAGTTTTGTCACGAACAAGCTGCTTGGACTCCCAAACCGACATAAACGTCTTCTAGAAAGGGAAAGACTGTTGAGCGACGTTTGTTAAATCGAAGATCAGATCTTCAATCAGGTGCTCAAGTTTCAGTGACGCTCAGAGATCTGCAAAAACCTCAACATGTGTTATTATTTAGCACCTTACAGTCTGGGGTGTGGAGCCAGTTGTGACTCATCAGACATCCTGGCTTGAAAGCACAGATGTATGTGGTGTGCAACAAAACCAAGCTGGTGGGAATTCTGCTCGAAAAAGAGCCTAAGGTCCCGTTGTTGGTAGTTTGGGCCAAATAATGAGAAATGCTGACCTCTAATGATGCTGTAAAAAGGGCAGTCAAAAAAGGAAATGTTGCTCGTCTTCAACCGCTTGCATAGGACAGTGACGACAAACACGTTGTTCTCTAGGTGGTTTGGGTCTCAGCCATCTGTCAGTCTCGACCCTCAATGAGTGTTGGATTTCTGAATTAAATTCTCTGATCGTCGACTGATCAGGGTCCACTGGGGTCTGCTTGCTGTTAACAGGCGCAGGCAATGCATATGCGCCTGAGATGAAGCTGAGCGGCCAACTGTTGATCATAGTCTCGGAAGTTTCATGACGGTCACTAGCATAACAGTCACGTCGCTACTCTGAGCTATGCCAAGATGGCCATCGACTCAACTTGCACACATGCCGAGGTCAGCGATGAAGCTTTCAGCAGATTCGGCGTACAGCAAAATGCACTGCTAAGATGTGGCAAGCTGTTGTTCTTGTCGCATTGTTCATCGCATTGGTGGCGGCCGGGTTGCTGTTTGTGAATCAAAGTCTGTACAAGGACTTTGACGGCAAAGACCCCGTCGCCCAGGTGAGTTGCGGGCGTGCAATTTGATACCCTTGCAATACAAGTCTTGTGTTGCGTACTGTAAGGTTGAGCTGTATGTTGCAGGCTCTTTTTGCAGTGGTGTTTGCACTTTCGGCGAACTTGTTACTGTTGATATTATCTGAGATCTTGGGAGTTCTCAGTCACAGGTTGATCAGTTGCTTGTTGAGCTGCCTTTGCATCGCAGACAAGATTTTGGACTTCATCTGATGCCGTGTGTTCTTAACTTTGACCAGGACAAGGTTGATCACTTGGAGAGGGGACGTAATAAGCCTCCTGGCAATCATTCTTGCAGCTTTGCCATATTATCAATGCTACCAACTGCTGGCGCGCAGCCGTGAGATTGCATGACAGTTTACCCACTCAATAGTCTGTGTTGAAAGCTTTTGCACCATACTCAACCTGCAGTGTGTTGTTGCACAGTCCTGTCACAAAGTTGCTTGTTTAGAGAGTCTGTAACCCCGCTGCCCTCACAACAGGAACCCTGCATCTTATACTTCCAGAACATAGGCAACATGACAAGCTGCAGCGTCATGTGCTGCAGGCAGGCTGACCCATTTTCATGCGTCAATTGGTAGCACACTGTGTGTGCTGGCATTCTTGTATGCCTTCTGGTATGTTGGGAAGGCATGGCCCAGTGTGTCTGCTGCAGGAGGTGGCTTCTTCAGCATGCAGCAGGTGCAACACCTTCCCTGTCACTACTGCACCTGCGCAAAATGCATGCATGTGTCTACTAATGCTTGCATGTAGGAAGGTCAGGCACTCTGTTGCTGAAAAAAGTGTGTATGTCAGACTGGCATGCATGCAGCACACTCTCTTGTCCTGCCTCTTGTATCATCACAGCTTGTGCTGACCACAAGCTGATGTGTTTAGTTTTGGACCCTGCCGTTCAACAATGTGCAGACATCATTGTCTCAGGAGTGCAACTCCTCCACCATTCATTTCTCATGATTTGCTGCTGATTTGCTGCAGATCATTGGCAGGGTGGGCATTCTTGGGGTGTCTCTCATTGCAGTGCTGTCTGGCTATGGAACAGTGAATCTGCCATATTCCTACCTGTCTCTGTTCATCCGGCCTATTGAGCGGTCAGAGATAGCAGCAATGGAAGCCCAGCATGCGCAGGTCAGTTGTGTATTCAATATCATCATATATTTGCATTTCACATGTGTGCTGATATTTGTACTACATATACGTATATTATACACTGTTTTATAAGATACTTGCACCATGAGACATCTCAACGACGCTCAAGACTCCTTTGCTCTGGCCCTTTTGCTTTTTCAGCATCTGCTTGAGATGAAGAAGAGCAGAGGATGTATGCATGGGCATTGCGTGGTCAAGCACAGTCTTTGCATCAAAGCCTGTGACGCTGAGAAGAATTACCTGCATGCGTTGCTCACCATAGCGATTATGCCGCTGCTCCCTTCTCAGCAGCTTAGCTGACGTGTGCCTCAGCAGTTTGTTGCAACATCAACTCATGTATTTGACCTGGGCTTTGCCTTTTGATTTTCGCGTCAGCTCTCGATGGTCTGACTTGTACAAAGCGCGCTTGAGTGTTGCATCGGTGTTGCCCTCCTTGCTGCAGCAGCAATCTGCACATACACTTCTACCTGAATTGCCTGTCATCTTTGCTGGTTGCTTTCGTGAGTATGCCTCAGTTGCCATCCGCTGAGTAGGCTTTCAAGTCTTTCCCAGGCGTGTCCATTGTAAGATTTTGCACTGCTAATAGCGCTGTACCCTCTGCTCACATACTAAGTAAATCATGATATATATACATATCCCTGCACTTACTTGTTCTTTATCTTCTATAGATGAGGCTGTGATGCAGTATCTCCCTCAACTAGAAATGCTTCATACCACTCAGGCGCTTCTCAAACCACAGTGACGTTTCTGTGTCCTCAACAGCTTCCCATCCAACGCAGGCGTTGGAGTCTGGTGAGATGAAGAGGCGGCGCATTAAGGTGGCAAAAGCTGAGCTGCAGCAGCAGAGGCTTCTCACAGATGCACAAGGCCGGCCTTCCATGCTGAGGCGCCTTGTCAAGTCTGTCACCTCCACTCCAGGGGCATCGCTGGAGTCCACTATCAAGGCTCTCACTGGAGAGGTCAGATTTGGAGGCTTCTGCTGTCAGTAACATCACCAAACTGGAAGGTTTCTGCTGTTACTCACATCATCAAACTGGAAGATTTATGTTGTTACTGACACCATCAATCCTGTTGTTACATCATCAAACAAGAAGGCTTCTGCTGTGAGTCAAATTCATCAAACTAGAGGGTTCCTGCTGCTACTCACATTATCTGCTGTTACTGACATCACCAAAGGAGACTGGTTGGTTTTTACTGCTGACAACAGCTTGCACACAGAGCGCTGCCTCGTTCTCACATTTGCATGTGTTAGAATCTCAGCTTGTTTGCACAGTTAGTGTAGTAGCGCCCTTGTGTAGTTGGGCTGCATTGTAGGGCAGATTTGGGGATCAGGATAAGTTTGTGACCACGCAACGGAGTTTGCAAATTAGCTATGTGGACATAAATAGGGCACATGATGTTGCATGCTGTCTGTCTGTCTGTTTTTCGCTATCTCTCTCCATCTGTCTGTCTGTCTGCCTGACTGTCTGCCTGTCTGTCTGTCTGTCTGTGCGTGCTGCCATTAGGCGAATGTGTATCTTGGCGCTCACAAGTTTTTGCAGCAGTTGCGCACTACAGTGCTGTGCTAGGCAGTGTTACATGGAGCATGCATGAAAGGTAAGTCTGCATAAAAGTTGTAGGCTGGTGGCAGGTGCAAGCCCTAGACAGCCTGGCCAAAGCCCTACATGTGGAAGTCCTGGAGCTGCGGAGGGAAAGGGCAAGGGCCCTATCCAGCAGGGGCATCTGGGGCCATTTCAAGAATCTGCTAGGCTATCTGCTCAGTGCGTACTGTCTGTTCAAGTAAGCTAACATTGCAACCTCCTGCATATTCTGACACAGCCTCTGCTCACAAGACAGAAGCTGTTTCTTTGTGTTTGACGTCATGCATGTGATAGGCAACAGTATGGTAGACATCATGCTTGTGACAGGCAACAGTGTGGTAGACATCATGCTTGTGATAGGCAACAGTGTGGTAGACATCATGCTTGTGTTGTCCAGAATCTTCACCTGTTTGCGGGCCCTCATCTTTGGTGAGGACTTCAGTTCGGACCCAGTCAGCAGAGTGTTTGGCCTCATTGTCCACAAGTCTTCAGGAGGCCAAGTGCAAGTGGACACTGCCATCCTATCTCAGGTCTGGCCACTTGCATCTTTGCAACTTGTGACCGTAATGCATGGGCTTCCGCGAGCCGTGCTGTGCTGCGTGCACTTAGCATGTACATGGAATTGGCATGTAGGCACGCCTTCAGGACCTAGTGGCAAGAGGCAGCCTGCACCGCTTCGTTCGCATTTGTCTTACACGCTTGATGTTGAGATGGACAACAGGCTTTTGCCAAACCATTGTGACCAAAACAAAGCTGGTGCAGACAAGCCCAAGCAGCAACAACAGAGACAGTGTGGTGATTGCAGTATGTGACGCTTCTTTTCATTGGAGTCATCAGCGCCACCTCGTTAAGAGGTTTCCTGAAAAATACACAGAAGGTGAGCATTGCCTCAGCCTTGAGCACAGTACACTTGGCTCAGGCAAGAACCAAAGAGCTACCTGTTGACTCGCATGTGAATTAATTTGTGATCCACCAACAAACGGCCATGCTGCATTTTTGTAGCCCTGGTGTGTGTCAAAGCAGCAAAGGAATGCACCAGAACAATACACACTGTCGTACTTTTGAACACTGCAGCAGCTGGTATTGACAATGAGGTCTTGTGTGCAGTTCTTTTTTGCTGTGTCTGGTGCTGGCAATACCACCAGCTTAGTGATGGTCCTGACAGAGCTGACAGGGCTGTACGCCATCTCCTCAGTCCTGCTCATCCGAAAGCAATTGCCCCTCAAGTACAGGCATGCTCCTGCCTCTGCAGCCTGCTTTTATGCCAGCTCATGTGCATGCATATGCAAAGGCGCTGCAACAGTGTATTGAACTGCAGCTGCTTGAAGTTCAAGTTGATCCACGTGTCACACTGTTGTCAGCTTTTGCTTGGATTGCAATCTGATTTGATGCTGCAGCCTTCCTCACCAAGACTGCCCATCTTGACTGCTCCACACTTTGTTGCAATGTTGCTGCAGCCACTGTGTCTGTTTCCTGAACATTTTTGCTACACCGCAGAGGTGCCATCACAGAAGCTCTTGGTGGAGAGCTGGAGTTTGAGTTTTTCCACTGGTGGTTCAATTCCATCTTTCTAGCATGTGCTTGTCTGACAATGCTGTTGTTTTATGGACAATATAAGCAGCGCGTGCAGGACACAGACCAGCTTCCCATCTATTACCACACCAGTAGAGAATGACCTCGACTTGCCGTGCACTGTGCACATGCAAAAGGATGTTTGTCCTTCAGTGCATGCCCGTTATTATGGACCAAGACATCAGCTGCAGCTACACAGTGTCAGAGCTGTATTGATACACTGCTACACTATCATGGTTAATGGGCATAGCTGGCTCAAACATGCGTCCTGCATGAGACTTTAAGATCGCGCAAATGGTGCTTGTCAATTGTTGTGCACTCTGAAAGCAACCACAGACGACCATGTTCACGCTACCTCATGCTGACATGAACATCGGCTACAGAGTGACAAGCACATATTCAGACTCATCAGCTTTCAAGCTAGTATAGCACTATAAGCACTAAGAAGACAGGTGTCAAAAGCTGCAACCGCACTTGAGCAACCACCAAACGAGCTAGGGACACAACAGCAAACCTCTTATTAGACACTTTGTGACATCTTGCATGCAGCAACAAAATCAAATCAGCTGCCTAGGCTGTAGCACAGACCATACAAGAAACCGGATGAAAGCTTCTGACTCAACAAAAGCCAAATGTGCCGTCCTACCTACAGCGTTGTTCACTGATTTCCACTGCTTCACTGGGAAGTCTACATCAACCCTGATCAATCTGGTATTCTGACTGCCATCTGCACCGTACAGCAATTTCCTGGCCATCTCCCTTTGAGCTGTTGCCCTTCGGCCTTGCTGTTCAGCCTTTGGGGACTGGATCCGTGTGGAGTCAAAAGGGACATACTGGTCCTGCAAGGCAAGACACAATCAACATTGTCAGCCATGATGAGCAGTAACTGAGATGGCAACTGGCTGGTTATGCGAACAGCACATGTGATGACATATGAATAAGCAGGCTATGTAAACTTGAAACCTTTCATGTGTGATACATAATAAATACAAAGGGGTCGTAAAATGGTGCATGAGTGCCCAAAACATCAGCATTGCCTCATAGTGCTTGCAAGCAGCTGCACAGCAACAAGAAAACATGCGTCTCTGCCGTCCACTTTGCAGCTGCTGCTTCACAAAGCAGAGCAACAGTCATGTAGACCATCAAAGACAAAGGCACAATGACTAAAGGATAACAAGGTCATATGGCACCTAAAGCGCTGAACAGCTGTTAGCGGCCCTAAAGGAATCCATACCTGCGGAGATGCTGCCAGAAGCACACACTTGAAAAGGGTGAGGCTGGGGGCTGCAGCCAGGTTGTGCAGGTAGCACTCCTTCAGCTCTGGCGCATCTGTGAAGGTCAGCTCATGCAGTGTGCGCCCTACAGGCACAGCCTGCACGTGAGGGAAGGGAGGGGAGGGGAGGGGAGGGGAGAGGAGGGGAGGGGAGGGGAGGGGAGGGGAATTATTGGCAAGGGCAAAGCCAGAATGTGAAAGGGACATTCTCAACCGCATGCAGAGATCAGGCCATGCCATTTGAACAGACTGGTGACAGGTTGGCACTCGTTGCTCTAGGGGTTGATCAAGTCCTCTTCCAAACTCTGTTTGCACATACAAATGAACTATGGCAGAGGTGATGAAGTACAAAGCAACGTGATGCACCTGCTGTGAACTTCTTGAAAAGCCACATGCCAGAGCAGAAGAGCTTGTTGGCGCTGCACAGGTAGCCCAGATGGGGCCCACTCAGAGACAGGAACAGCCACAAGGAGGGCAGGTAGGCCTTCAGCACCGGCTCTGTCAAGGCAGCTCTTATGATCAGATTCCCTGCAGGCATCAGATCTTGGCTGCACATACAAGAGCTCCCAGGAACTCAGAAACGTCACTTCTTTCAGAAAAATGTGCGTTCCAAATTGTATATCCACACAGAAATGCCAATCAGGCGTTTCTACATTACGAGTTATGTTAGCTCTTGATGAGATCAATGATGGTGACATGCAATGTCTTTGGCAGATAACTTTCAGAGGTCAAGCTTAGCGAAGCAGGGGTGGGGCATACCTATTGAATGGCCAACAAAGCTGAGCTTGTCCAGCCGACGCTGGTTCCCATTCTCAAAGTCCTGCAGCAGCAGGTGGACAAAATCATCCTGCAAACTGCTACACTGACAAGCTTAAAGTGGAATCACAGCCAGGATGAGTTTGCAGCCTGAAGAAGGCAGCCATGTTGTGTAGTGATGTGTTTTCAGAGGATACATATATACTTTGTAACATGAGAAAGACGCAACGCCAAAAAGACCGTCTACTTCTGCGCATACCTTCATCATGCACAGTGCGCACAGGCCGTCAGCTATAGAAGCAGTGGTTGCACTCATCAGCTGAGCTGTTTGAACACCACCAAGGCATGTGGTAACAAAGGGCTGTCAATGCAGTGTTGATCTGCTCTCCCTATTTGCATTTGTGGGCAACATCACAGACCAAGTCGCCAGGTACCACCAGACCCTGCTTTGTTTTTTTTAAACAAAGAATGTCCATGAGATGATGCAGCCGGGGTGTCAGTGCTCTTCCGCACTTTGTCGACTAAGCAGGCGAATGTGATGCTGACCTGCAGGTATTGCGCCACTTCTGCAGCTAGGCGGTGTCCCATGGTTTGCAGGCCATCAGCAGTGCGGTCCTGGTTGCACTTGCTCATCAAGTAGTCCAGATCCGGCTGGGCCAGCTGCATGTGGCTCTTCACTGCCCCCAGGTCCCTTGCAGACCCCTGAATGCCCCCCCCACAACAAAGGGTCAAGTCATGCATCAGGCCCAGCACTCAAAGCAGGCACAGAGGGCGCAGCATGCACAGAAGGCACAGCACAAGCAGTCTTGCACAGCATGCACAGCACAAGCAGTCTTGCACAGCATGCACAGCACAAGCAGTCTTGCCGGCAGAGGCAGCATGCACAACACATATGGGATGTCACAAGAGGCATGTATGCCTGAGATGGAATGTATGTGATGGCATGATGTTGTGGGCGATTCTGTGGTGCAAAGTTGGTGTGAATGGACCCAATGCAAAGCAGCAGATCCGGCTGTGCTGTCATGCTGTGCTGTCATGCTGTGCTGTCATGCTGTGCTGTCATGCTGTTCACAAAGCAGATGTTGTGCTTGAAGGTGCCTGCTTCAGTGCTTGAGTGATGACATAAAGGGTTTGATCACAGCATCAAAGCATGTCCTGTGTCCCTCAGCAAAGGTGCATAGTGACAACTGAATGCATGCATTGTTTGGAACACCCAAAAGCTGGTAGGGTAAGCTGTCTTCAGCACAAACATCCAGGAAAGATACCCTGAAGCCATGCACAAACACCACAACATGTGCCTCTGAGGTGCTGACAGATGACACAAGCCTGTGCTCCTCTTTTGCCTCGTCTACAGTGCCTGGCAGCATTGCCTTGTGACTCGGCGCCCTGAGCCTCTGAGTCATGCTTTGCAAGCTGGGCAGCTTGGAAAGAACCCTTGCCACACCCTGAAGCAGCCAGTGGGTACCCATCCTCAGTAGTTGCCAGGTGTGGAACACAGTGATGCAGGGCGTTTGATACCGTAATCCTTATGTGCAGCAGCATACAGCTAGCTGGACTTGCAGGGTCCTTGAAAACGTTCTATTCATTCAGAGTGGGCTGTCTGTATCGGTTTCAGCAAGCAATGCATTGCCAGGGTTTTGGAGACTTGCGATATTTCAACGCATGCCTTGTCTGGACCGAGACAGGCAATTGGGAAAAATGGTCCAGGGACACTGTTTGCTCAATCACGCGTCTTGGTTCATCATGCTCGCTAGAATCTGCCTTGATTGACCAACACAAGGGAGGGTGGTGGGTCCTTGACTAATAAAGCAAGCATGAGTCAGGTCTGACTGGACACAGGTGTCAACCAGCATGTCCATCATTTATGCTGACTCATGGCTCAGGGCTCACTCATGGCTCATCCATGGCTCATCCATAACCTCAGAGTGTGTGCGCATTTGTAGTACGTCATGGCATGGCATGCCTCAGAGTGTATGCACAACAGTGGTCCGTGATGACGTGGCATGCCACACAGTATATGCACTATGACGTGACAGTACCTGATGTCGCTCGCTGGTGGGTCCAGCAACATTCCCATCGCTTCTCTCAGATGTGCCTGCAGTAGTCCCAGCAGTGATGCCATCTGCAGCGCCCAAAGGACCAGACGTCGTCAGCACTGCTCCAGCCTGCTGTGCCGAGGTAGAAGTAGGGAAATCCAGCTTGTGTTGCTTGTCTTGACCAGGGTCTATAGGCCAAGCATGGCCTAACGACTGGCTTGATGACACAACCTCCAGATGGGAAGCTTCGATTGGCAGCTGCTCACGCAGCTGCTGATGACCTTCCTGGGCAGAAGATGAGTCATCAGCTGTTGGCTCAAGCAGCTGTTGCTGATCTTCCTGAGCTGAAGAGGAAGTTTGAGGTGGCTGCTGAAGCAGCTGCTGATCCTCCTGAGCAAAAGGTGAGTCATGAGCTGGCTCAAGCAGCTGCTGATTTGCGTGCGCTGAAGAAGAGGTATGAACTGGCTGCTCAAGCAGCTGCTGAGTGTCTTGCATGAGAGGACATCCATCAGCAGCCTGCTGAAACACCTGCCGAGCATCCTCGGCAGAAGACGAGGTATGCAATGGCACATCATGCAGCTGCTGACTGCCCTGCTGTGAAGATGACATGGCGGCAGATGGATCCAGCAGCTGCTGATCTTCTGAGTCCTGTGGTTCCAGGAAGCTCTCGGGGTCCACTAGGGAGAAATCAAGACTGTCCTGGGACAGTGGCAGCATCAGCGCATCTCCTGCTGCATTGTGACTGACGCTGGTGGATGCATCTGCTGCTGTACTGTGAGTGATGCCAGCAGATGCTACAGGCTTGTCAAGGCTGTGACTGGGCTCTGAAGCTAAGGTAGCAGGGCGGAACCTGCCGTTCAACACCCCGATTGGCGGGGTGGCATCCAGTAGGGACCCACTTGGGCGGGAATAATCTTGGAGGGAAGCTGCACCGGCCAAGTTGGCGCCGCTGCTTGAATGCTCCCGCCTGATTGCTGCAGCACCTTGACTCATGAGCTGTGCCACAGCATGATCAGCATTGCTGGCAACTGCCTGTTCTGCAGTGCTGCCGAGCTGATGAGTACCACCCAGCAATGCAGCAGTTGGTGATTCACCCATTGCTTCTGACAAGTGACTGTCATCTAGTGCTGCAAGACACTGCTCTGCCACTGCCTGTGTGATGCTTGCTTCCCTGCTGGATAGCACAGGGGCACTGTGCAGATGCAGCAAGCCTGTATTACCAGAAGCAGCATGTGCATCTGTGAAGGAGCTGGCTTCAGAATTCCCTGCACTGCTTGCAGGGGACAAGTTGATCCCCAAGTCAAAGTTGTAGCCAGCTGGCACCTGATCCAGGCCAGATTCCAAGCTGCGGCCGGCGGCTAGGGCTTTCCTGGGCACTAGGGTTCCTCGACGCCTGCAGGTCTCCAGCTTCGTTGGGCTGTCTAAGGAGATAGCATGCCGGGTGAGAGACTTCATGGCTGCAAAGCGGGAATCTGACCCATGGGAGGGTCCGGCTGCATGCAAGCGAGAGGAGCTGCTGTCGCTGCTTCCTTGCCTGACAAATGATGAGTCAGTCGCCTGTGTTGAGGTCGTGCTCATATCCCTTGAGTCAGCTGCCTTGGCAGCTGCTGCATGCTTGCCTGCATGGCTATGACCAAAGGCAGGGCCCTTGCTGTGGGACATAAGTCGCTGCATGAGGCGCAGGGGAGAGGACCTCGGCGAGCTGCTGATGCTCTCTGCCTCATCAAGGCTGACGGCCGACTTGCCTTGAGGGGTCCTGAACCCATACCTGGGTGGAGACTCCTGGTCAGACTCCGCACCACATGGCCGGCCAGGTTCTGTAGTTACATGAGAGGCTGCAATCTGATACGCGGGAGCAAGTTGGCCTTGCACTTTTGGTGGCAGCTGCAAATTTGGGGCCAAGCTGTCATCCACAAAGAGGATAGGCTGGTGGTGGGGCTTGACATGCAGGCGTTCATCCAGTATGCATGGCCCTGCGGTTTCCAGCTGGCCGGCCTGCAGCGCTAGCTGCAGCCTGAAAGCCTGCAACCAACAGCAAGGGCTCAGCTGTCCGCACCAGCAACCCAATTGCAAGCAGTCAATGCAGCATCAGACTGCACATACCCACGCACCTGGGAATCTTGTGCGGCGGCTACTTTGCATTGGCCAACCATGTGAAGACACAGCTGCATGTTTCATGGCATTATTGTGCATACATTGCCATGTCTGTAGCAGCAGTCTTGGCTGCAGAAACAGGCAAAGCAAGGGGTGCACATGATGTTACCTCCATGGCTAATTCCTCTGCCACACTGTGTCCTCTCTGCTTGGACAGCCACCCCTTCAAAAAGCTGGGTGCGCTTGACTGAACAGGGGGCGTAGCAGCACCCCAAGCTCTGCTGGGGCTACTGGACTGCACCCCCCAATTACCCCCAGGCCCTGCCCAATTCCTGCTAGGGCTGGTGGACTGTACCAGCGAATTGGTCTCAGGCCCGGCCCAATTTGTGATAGGGCTGCCTGTCTCTCCCGCCCAACTTCTGCTAGGCTCACTGGACTGGACATGAGGGCTGTTGGCCTGAGAAGGGTGAGGGGACTGACCCCACCTTCCCCACCTGAGACCTCCCTTGCTTGGGGCGCTTCGCTGCACAGGGGAGATCAGCCCTGCCGCACCCCTGGTCGGGCTGGTGGGGTGCAAAGGAGGGGTTGATCCTGGCCAAAGTCTGCTAGGGCTGCTAGGCTGCACTGAGCTCGCCCCAGGACTAGCCTTGTTAGGGACAAGCCCTGGCGTATGTTGCAGACCCTTTGGCTGACCCAGTGGGGTTGGGCCATTTGGACTGGTGATGCTGAGAGGAGAGTGGCCAATTTGGATGGTCAAATTGGCCATGGAAGGTTTGCTGCTGCTGGGGCGGCTTTGGCTGGTCATGGAAAGCTCACGCAGCTGCTGCCGCATCAACTGGGATTGCAAAGCTTGTGTCATTGTCACATGCTGGAAGTCACAGCAGCAAATGACAATGGAACATGCAGCAGCAGCCCTCTATGTATGTTGAGACTTTTGGATCAGACACGCAGCAGCCTGCAGGAGGGACTGCAACCCTCTAGGGGTGTCAGTAACAAGGCATGCAAGCACAGGCTGAGCAAGACCTGTGCAGCTCAACAGCAGGTTGACAGCCACTTCTGAGTTTGTGATATCTGCCTCTGCCTTGCACATTTGCCAGTCTGATGATGACAGTCTTGTTGACAGTATGAGATTGCTTCAGCGTTCGGCAAGCATGCAAGGCGACAGCAGACACAACAAATTCAGAAAGAGCTGTCACCATCTGCAAGACGAACATGAACATCATGCGTGAATGAGGTACAGTTCAGGTGCAGACCTTGGCTGCAGTTTTGCTCCTGACAGTGTTCAGCTCCGAGGCAGGCCGCACCCACATGGCAAACTCCTGCACCTGCCCCTTCTGCCATTCAGCTTTCAGCCCTCCGGTCACCTCCTCAGGGGCCTTTTGCAGCAGCCACAGTAGGCATACCCAGTCTGCTGCAACAGCGTCTGCCTCGGCTGCTGCTGGTCTGCCCAATGACTGATCAATCGGCTTCGACGACAAACTCGCATCTGGGCTTTTGATGAGCTTCACTTTGAGCAGCTGCAGCTGTGGATAAGATGGACTGGTGGCAAAGGTGATAAGGAGCCTGCTGAGAGCTTGAGCTGACTGCTGTACTGCACCTATAATGTTAGACAATTGCCATTCAGCATGATGGGCTACCGAGCATGACATGATCCTGGGAAGCTATGTTGGGTGCCAGCTTTCACTGCCCAACAAATGAGACAGACACAAGCAAGACAGTCATAGTTTCAACACCAGGCACATTGAATTGTTCAATGAACAATAAAGCTGCAAGTTGTGCATGGCCATGCATGTGATCGCAGTTGGTCATGAAACAGACACCTGGTGCAGAGCATCAGCACCTTGCCTCTGAAAACGGACACTGTGGGATACACACACGGAAAGATTCAACTCAAGATGGGGAGTCACCTGGGGTCTGACTATTGCCCTTTGATCCAGCATTGGTGGCCATCACCGCCCTGTGTGGAAAAGCGCAACATTGTCATTTGCCGCCGGAAAGACTGTCAGCATTGACACGCAACAATGCAAGCATCGCCACCTCTCAGCATTGACTTGCATACACAGCAATTCATCCGTGTACCAAGACCTGGATTGCCCACTATGAACGGCAAAGACTACAATCCTGCTGCACAAACATCAGCAGCCTCACTGGGAAAAAAGCCAGCTTGGTAAGCCACTCATGTTTTTGTAACACCACACGGATACTTGGTCATCATGGAGCAGCGCCGCAAATCCAGGCAACAACAACAGCTGGATGAGCACTGACCATGCTGAATGCATTGTATATATATGTATATGCTGACCTGATGCTGTTGTAGTGCCTGACATCAAGGCCTGACTCTTCATGCTTCACAGGCCGACTCTCCTGCAAGCCGTCAATTCCACTGGACCAACTCTTCACAACAGACTCCTCCTGGTCCTGCTCAATGTCTGCCAAGGAGTCAAACACAGAGTGTACAGCATGGGATCGTGTAGCAGGGCCTCTCTTGATGCCGTCTGACTGCGTGCTACCAGATGGTGGCTGCTTTGACTGAGCCTGCATACAGTTCCGCAGCCACATATTATATCTCACACTTTGTCATCAAAGTTACAAAAGCATTCAGCACCCTGGCAGTCCAGCCAACTGCTAACCTGCTAACCTGTCTGTCAGCAGCCAATTGCCAACCTGCTGACCTGTATACCCACAACTGTTATGTCGGTGTTCCCACTGCGCACCTGTCTGTCTGGACCAAACTTGGTCATCATCTCCTGATGGAACTGAATGCCACTCTGCAGATGACTGGACTGATAGACTTTTGGCTGGGCTTGACTGACAACAGGCTTGGGGTTGACTGACTGGATGGAGGGGCCGCCCCAGCACTGACTCAGGGCGCTGTGCATGCAGGAATCTATCTGGCGACCCAGCTCGCCCTCAATATCATCACTGGCTCTGCATCCACAACAAGGGAGTTTAGTCATTACACTGATCAGTGCAGATGCAGTAGACATTCCCTCCTTGTTGCACCAACATGCCACCAGACTGCTCAGGCCAAAGCTGGGGTCACAGTGACACATGCAACCTGCTTTGGCCCTGGGCTTGCATCTTCCAGCCGTGACATGCTGGCAGCAATTTATGTGTGAGCAATTCAGCTCCTAGCAGCAGGTACATCTGCACCTCATGCTCAATCAGGGTCCACTCAATCGGGGTCAACACAGCCTGGCCAAGTTGCTGCGCAGCATGCAGCATGTCAGCAAGGCGATGGACATAGTAGTCTGTCACCTGTACGTGATCTTGCCTTCCATTTGCTGCAGGGCAAGGGAGTGTACAGTAACATTGCAGACAGCCAAGTTGGGGGAGGCAAAGACGACTGGCTGAAAGGCATGCAGGCCTTGCTCAAGGCCACACAGATGGTAGCTCTGCTCGGCCAAGCATGTTAGCTGCAAGTCAGCTGGAGGCTCAGATGACCTACAGACTAGCAGCTGTTGTGGTGTGTGGATCATGTCATGCATTTGGAGGCATACAAAGGCATGTATCCTGATGCCTTGCCAAGCAGCACTGGTTGAGTAACAAGCAAAGCTTGCGTCTGTGCTTGACAGGAGCAAGTGCATGATGTGTAGGAAAAGTTTCATGATATGTAGTTCTGAGTTGCATGTGGTGCATGACGAAGCATGCAGTCAGTCAGTTGTCAGTACTTTACCGAGCATGTACCAGTGGTTGGTACAAAAGCTCCAGCTTGAGAGTGCATTCCAAGCCTGTGGCATCCTGCATGCAACACATTGTGTTGACACACACACAAAACTTCTGACTTGTGGGCCTGAAACTACAGGTCTGGGTAGTGTAGCTTTTAGCAGAGATCCGAGGCACTGCAGGAACTTCTCACACCGAGCAGCAGATTGTTACAGCACCGTGCTGTACGGTCAAGTCCCACAATGAATGTCATCACCACAGCCAAGACCAGCAACCCAGATTGTGACTGATGAGATTACCTGATCAGCGACTTGGTCCAACGCAAGGGATATGGTCTGGTGAAGAGGTACCTGCATACATCATTGGACACCAGTTGTTTTCCTGGGTCTGTTCAAAGAATCAAAGCAGCTGGAGCTTGCCTTGGTAATACCTCTTGCTGAATATAGCGTACAAGAAAAACTTGGCTGCGCAGTCCGCTTTTCTCGAGTTGACATTGCAAATGCAAGGGTGTGCTGGATAGGTCTTGTTGTGTGCCTTCAACAAAGGTCCACCTCAGCAGACAGCAAAAACTATTTGAACTGCACCTTTTGAAATAGCGACTTACCACACTCTTGTGCAGTAATGCTCAAGCTGGTGCTCATAGCGCAGGGCTCAGTGCTCACCCTGACCGCATACCACCTGTAAAATATCAGACAGGATCGCTCAGGACGTGGCACGACAACACGTGCACAACGTCCAGACAACGCTCCGAAGCTCACCCCTGACTGTACAAGTCCAAGTTCACCATCGAATGCAACAAAACTGCAAGTTCCACGCGGGTGTTGCAGGTTGCTCGGCATGCCTGGCTAGACATCCTGCCGTGGTCGACACGGCACACACCCTCAACTATTTTCGTGCAATATGCATTACAATGTGTTGTTCAGGTCAGGCACAGCCATATCTCTGGTGGGTCAGCTGTTGTATGGCGATGCAGAGACGGATCAGGCTTTTTGGCATCTGAATATATCAGCAGAGGCCTATGAGTCATCTTGTGGTAGAGCCTGCAGCATAATAGCTTTGTCTGCGAAATTGCCGATCCGCATGCAGTCTCAACATCCTCTTAGGCCACTTGGGCAGGCAGCTCCTGCTTCTGACGCGATGGAAGCGACCCCTGCCAACGCAGCTGCACGGACAAGCCAAGGCTTCAACTTGTCAGGCATCGGCAGAAGCGCGTTCACGGCAGTGCCTCCAACGACTGGGCTGTATCCAGACTTGGCTCTCTTTAGTCAGTTCAACCAGCTCTTCCCAGGAGGTGGCACGGGAGGGATAGATCCCTCCGTGCTGAGCTTACTTGGACAGCAGCAGCAACAACAGCAGCAGCAGCAGCAACAGCAGCAGGCGTCTGCAGGTCAGACTGACCCAGGACGGGCACCTGGCGCTCGAGGCAAAGCCAAGGCTGGAGACAACAAAACCTCATCCGCATACGCTTCTAGGCACCAGGCCGCAGAGCAAAGGCGAAGAACTCGCATCAACGACAGGTATCCCGTCGATTGCGCGGGTGTCTGTGGAAGAGGAGCTACGCACAAACGTGCTGCTGCATCGTTTACGAGATCACTCTGTCTTGCAGGCTCGACCGATTGCGACAAGTTGTGCCTCACGCTGAGAGGGCTAACACTGCAGCTTTCTTGGAGGAGGTTATCAACTACATCCAAAAGCTTCAGCACAGGATACAGGAGCTGGAATCAGGTCTGCCAGCGTCAGACAAGACTCTTCAGCTGCCTGTGGCTTCTGTTGATGCTGTGGCAGCAGGCCCACGCAGCACATCACCCCAAGGTGCTACAGCAGAGCCAGATGTCTTGCTGAGTGGGAACTTCAGTGCCTTGCCAGAAAGTAGTGCAGCTGGTCAGCAAGCAAGCGTGCAACGAGAGAAGCGTTCTAGAGATGACATGCTAGCTTCTGTTGCTAATGGTGCAAAGATAGGGCAGGATCTCACAGAAGCTTCACTGCCTGTCAACCCAGGCAAGGACGCTTTGGAAACAGCAGAAAAGCGCCTAAAGCTGGGAGACACTGGCAGCATTGCTGCTCTGCTGTCGTAAGGTTCCATTGGTTTTTTTTCAACTTTGCTGAAAGATCTGGGTCTAGTGATGCACAAAAGGCTCCGTTTGTGTTGAGGTCAAATGTGACCTTTTTGTGCTGCTCAGCCCCTGTGGCCCATTTTCTTAGTCTGAATCCAAGAGCAACTCCTCAAACTTGCACTAGCGAGCAAGCTTGATGAAGTGAACGGATCAGTGCAAGTGGATGTGCACCATTTGCTGCTTTTGTGCCAGGGGGATATGTTAGCTTTTGTTACTGCCACTACATACTAGTGTGTTCTGTGATGTCTGATTTGACTTTCATGGGGCAAAGTGCCCAAGGCAACTACGTGATGAACCATGCAATTACATGCCTGCATAGATAAATGTAGGAACAGTGGATGCTGTCTCAGTGGTATTTCCTGCCATACACTACTTCATGATGACAGAGGCTGATCTCAAGTGCAATTTTGACTCTCACCTTGCGGCAAATGCTTTTCTGCATTCTTTTGTGCCATAAGTATGGATGTTCTACAGGCTAATCAGACTATATGACACAGGAGAGAAATAACGTTTCATTGGCTATGAATATGGCTCAAAAGCAGAACATCAATGATGATGATGATGATGATGATTGACAGCAAATGACAGTCAGTCCCAGTGTGCAAACATACGTGTGTGTGCCTTCAAGCCATTGCATATTAGCCAGCAAGCATGCGCTGCAACTGCTGTGAGATTGTACTGTCGACCCTTTGCATAGCTTGCTCAAACCTCTGTCCATGCATCTGTATGGCCTGATGCATTTTCTTCTTTGCAAAACTACTTAGCTGAAGCTGGTTGACCACATCATGCTCCTGTAAATGTTGCCGCCTGCATCAATAACCAGTTGTTGCAACAACACAGTATAGAGACACCGCTAATGCCACATATGAAGCAGGCTGCACACCTGCGGTATGGCTGACGCCCAGATGGAGCACGTGCCCAGTACTCAAGATCAGACAGAATTACCAACATGGGTCAGAGACTGCACCTGCTTTGTGCAGGCAGACTTCCCAGCTTGAGTCAAAGATGAAGCTTATTTGCTGGTGCACTGATCTACCTTTTGATCTCAGCTTCAGCTTCCTCAGAGGCAGCGGTAGCTGCTGTTACTTCATTGTCTACCTCAGACCTGAGCGTTGTATAATACTCAGCGCCCAGAGAGTGTCCATCAGCCGCATCCGCGCCCTCAATCTGCACACAAGCACACCAAAGTGCCTGTGACGCAGCTGTGTGATGCAAGTGTCACCATGTAGAACAGACTGTCACTTACAAGCTATGGCCACAGATGACATGTTGGCATTGCAAATGAGCTCAAACACCAGTGATATAAGGAGGCAAATATTCAGCTTCATATGAGATGATGATGCGCCCCATCAACATGGCATGCAGCACTGAATCATACAGTAGTAGGGTGTAGACTTCCGAGGAGATAGAATAGCTGGGGCTGCACAGGCAGCAGTGTTGGCAGCAAGCACAGCTGCAGAATATATGTGACCAGTGTGTGACAAGGTCTTACCTCAAACCAGACTGATGTCAAATGGGCTGCGATTGGATCGAGCCTGTCCAAAATGGGTGTCACGGGCAAAGTGAGCACGTTACACAGGGCAAGTGCTGACAGTTTCCGTGCTGCAGGTGTTCCGATGGAGTCGAATTTGTCCAGCCATCTATCCAGGAACGCAAGCAGTAACTGCTCTCCCATGGCAGAGCTCATCCCAGTTCCCAAGTGGGCTAGCTGAGGACCAGTAGCCTCACAAAATTGGAGAAACCATTCTGGCATCTGTAGCAGGGTCCGTGCATACACAGTGACGGCATCTGCAAGCAAAGTGACATATCTCTGATGATGTTGAACAAAGCAATGCTGCGTGATGATCTGTACACTGTTGTGCTGTGTCTGGGCAATCAGGCGTCACAGCTTGCAGCAGACTGCTACATCAATGATCAGTTTGGCACACACAACTGCCTTTGGCACTCGTTGTCAATTGTGGACATGACACAAATCTCTTGTCAGCCTACTATGCAGCATGTGCAGACAGGCTGCACAACAACATACTGGACATGGACACACGGTCCATAATGCTTTGCCACCGCCCGGACTGTCCAACCTACTTGAGACAGTGAGGCCAGACTCCTTGTCACCAAGGACCATGAGCCGCTGCAGCGCTGGCTGTAGAAGTGAAGGGCCTTCGTTTGGGAAACACTGCAGGATAATCTCCAAGGTTGTGAAGAGGAGCAGCATGCCTCTCTCATTAACATTGCCTGCAAACCATGGCTGGCATCACCATCAGGCAGCAGCAAGTATCCTTGACCGCCAGACAAGTTTGAATGCTGTCGAGAAGCTGTATGTTTACAACCTACAGTGATGGCATCTCTGTTAGGCAAGGTGTCTTGAATGCTTGCTTGTTGAAGGCATGGACCATGCTCTGTCATGCAAGACAGAATTTGATACACTTTTGCAGAGACCCTGCAATCCTTGTTCAAGCTTCCCATCAGCATTTTGATTTTGCACATTCAGGCAGCAACAGCTGCATGTGAAGATCTTCACATGCAGCTGTCTTATTCATGCAGCAGTGAGTGCTTGAGCAGTGATTACCTATCAAGGCTTGTAAGCTGTGGACAACAGCACCACCATAGTGTTGTAGGAAGGAGGCTCTGCCCAGCAGAACACAGCTGGTGATGATCTGGCATGCCATCTGCACATGTTCTGCAGTGCAGCGCACAACCAGTTCGCGCTCAGTGCCCCTCAACAATCTCAACAGTTGCTTGCTTACAATCCTGCGTGGCTTGAACTGAGACACACAGCAATCAACAAGATCTGTGTTGACAAAAGCAGTGACAAAAAAGGGTGAGTGGCAATCATGGAGACAGTATGGGGTCCTGAGCAGGCTGCATTAGTGCACTAAGTGGCAAAGAGTGCACCAAGTAGCAAAGCATGGTGTGCAGAAGCAGTCTGCGCTGTCAAACAAAAAGCTGAATGTATCATGACCTGTAGAGCGTTCCATGACAGCTGCTAGGTTAGAGAAGAGGTCCAGCAGGGAAGCATGCGGCGCAGGAGCATTGCGCAGCGCAATGAGCCACAGCTGCAGCCCATCCTCTAGTAGGTTCAGCTCATCAGGCTGTGTCAACAGTCACAATGTCAGTGCAGTCAGTGACAGCCTGTGTAGAGCATGCAGAGCCTAATACTGAGAGTTTCAGCATGACAATGGGATGGCATCAGGATGCTGCAGTCTGCCATTACCACAGTGTGGGAGGAGATGGCTCTAGGTGCAACTGTCCTCAGAATTCTCCCTAAAGTGGAAACGCCTGATGCTAGTCCCTGGTCTGAGTTTAGATGTACACCATGAGACGGGCGTGTCTCTCACAATAGTGACGTCCCGCTATAAAACAGTCCCCTGTAGGGGACTTATCAACAGCAGACACTAGCCTACAAACTGTCAGACGCTGCTTTGTACCTGATCTATGGAAGTGCATTGCTGCAGGATGGGGAGTAAGAGGCTGTAGGAGGCTGGAGAGTCCATGCCCAGGGCATTCACCAGCCGCTGCAGCGCTAGCAGCACCTGCATGCATCATCAACATGCCCTGGACCATGTGCTGCAAACACAGACTAGTTTGCCTCCATAAAAGTGAACTTTGTGTGTGCGCTGCAGGCAGAAATGTGGTCAGCCCTGCTACAAGTCAGCCGCAGGCACTTTTGTACAGCATGAGAACACTGTTGACATGCAATCTATTAATTTATTACCAAAAATCTTATACACTTGTGCATATTTCTCTGGCCTGATGACATGCAAGCAAGAGACATCGTTGCAGTGCACGTCTGCAGCTGATTCGCTTGATGAAGCAACTTACCATCGATGTGACTTGATGCTTGTTGTCAATTGGCTTGATGTGACATGAATTGTCCTTGGTTGTCAGTCAGGGTGCTTGAAACCAACCTGAATCCTGAGTAAGCTTTGACCTTCAGCATCCTGCCAGATCTCTGGCAGGAGTCTCAGCAGGCCCTCAGCAAATGGCTTCACACTGTCGCCTAGGCGGTCAATGATGAGGTTCATCAACCCAAATATCTGCAACAGCACGTGTGCAACTACTATCGAGCATCACAGCTGACATTGACCAACGCCTGAAGATGTACACAAACAGGCTTCACATATAGCCACTGGAGCATCGTCTGTTCTGCTGCATGCATGGATAATACGCCAAGACTAACAATGGCTCATTTTGCTGACAGACGAATTCAGCAATGGAACAAAATGTCTAGGCAGAAACTCTGCAGCATCTCAGAACATGTGTGATGCAAAAGATGTGCACACCCATAGTGTCTGTAACATTGTATGGCGATCATGGTCACCTGGAGCTGGCTGTCAAAGTCTACAGCAGACTGCATGAGGTTGGCTAGTAGCTGGAAGCATGGACCCACTAGGTCCAGAAACTGATCTTCCCGGAACTCCCTGCACCACAACGGCAACGCTTTGAGAACAGCGTGTGAGAAAGACTTTTGGCTTTGGTAACAACAATGCAGAGCTGCACAGATGCAAAGCTGTAGGCTTGAACATCATCCAGGTGTCCTCAAGTTTGTCTGCAAGCTGGAGGTCAGCAGTCATTGCAGCATCTGGGCAACAGTGCTCAGCATCCATTTAACCAGTCTGTGAACAGATCAGAAAGCACGTCAGCCCTTTGTCAACATTTCAGAAAAGCGCGTGGTTGACAGTGCTGGACCAAACAGGCAAACAGGAAACAGAGCATATGCAATCCGGGGGACTGCGCATTTGTGGACAGCCATGATACTGACCAGTCATCTATAAGAGCATGCAAGCTGGCGACAGCTGCAAGCTGCATGGCAGGATCAGGGTCTGCCAGTAGGGATAGGAGCGCTCGGTAGGCCAAAGGCCGGTCCTCCCCTTTCAGTTTGCCTACCCACTGGCCTACCAGTAGGCCTGCCCTTCGTCTCAATGGGCGAGCTGCAGGGCTTTGGTCAGCTATCTCCTGCATTGACATGGTGAGCAGAAGCTGGCAAGTGTGATCTGCTGGGGGAGTACAATCAAAGTCTGTGTCTCAACACGCCCAAGACTGTTCATGCCAGAGTTTGCAGCAGAAAGTGGCAGATGATCTGGCAGTCTTGAGACACCAGCTGCAGTTTGGACGAAAGCATGATGATTGTGGTGTATGCCAAGTCATCGATTTGGTGCGTATGAGGTCTCCATACCAAGTCATTTGTGACTCTGTTCAGGTGTTTTGTTTATGACGTCTGGGCAGTCAGTTTAAGAATTCTTGTCACAAAAGCTTACTTACCTGCACTAAGGTGGTCCTGAGCCAGGGCTGGTAGTCAATGAAGTCATGCAGCTCATAGGCTCCGGTGCCCACTGCAGCGTAGATGGCCTCTTTGTGTAGCACAGCAGCTGGGATGGCAGCTGATGTGCTGTCTGCCCCATTCTGAGTGGCCATACGGGAAGGGGCCCCGGGGGGACAAGCCTCACTGGCTGCTGCTAGCATGCCCACCACAGCTGGGGCAAGCTCTGCCCTGTAGGCCTGCATCACACAACCACTCATCCCCAAGCCGTGCAGTGGCTGTGAGAAGTCTTGGCAAGCGCTGATGTTGTGGTTGTGCCTTCAAAGTGCCTTTGAGAAATTGGTAATTGGTTGAATTACGACATGATATACACAGCTGGAGCCACAAAGTATCACAAAGTTGTACTTTATACTGTAACTCTGTGTTGCTTCAGGGGTGGTCACAAGCCTCCTGCACACAGACACACTCTGATCTCAACCCTGCGTTGCAACAAGCTGCATTGTACAAAGTAGACAAGATTGACAGATGCCAGCTTGGTCAGTGGTCAGAAACGCCATGTGGTGTTGATGAATGGGAAGCAGCAGCAGCAGCAGCAGCAGCAGCAGCAGCAGCAGCAGCAGCAGCAGCAGTATAGACATGGTGGCCATGACAAGCATCTGGGTGAAGCCGATGGATGAGAAGCAGCAGCAGAGACCTGGAGCAGGGTAGCAAAGAGCAGCTCAGCGCAGGGGCGCACATTGTCCCTGAAAGCCGCAGAATCTGACTGATGGTGGAACTCCTCTGGGCTTTCCTCCCAGTGTTCTAGCTCACGATCCTGCACCCCCCACCACAATAGTCAGGACAACCAAATCATCGGCAGGCTTGCTTGAGCTTTGCTACATCAGCAGTGCTGAGTGGCTGATCAAAGATGGAGTTGCTGAGACTGCCATGCAAAGCAACAAATGGCTCACCGTGAGAGTGAAGAAGTGATAGGCTAGGGTCTGTGCCAGCTGATGCAAGCGGTCTGGGGTCCAGAATGCAGCCATGCTAGCTTTCACACCTTGGGACATCTGCTTCACATTATCTGCCTGCACACATTGCACACAGACATATTCGTGACACATGTATGACATTGCAGCATCTCCAAGTTTGGCAATCAAGCTCAGTGATGTTCAGCAAGGATGACAGCATGCTGTCATGCATGGACTTTCACAAACTCAGCAATACTGTGTCCAGGAGGCTCAGAAACACAATCTTGTGCAAAATCAGAGCATGTTTGGCCCAAACATTGGAGTTGGATGCATTTCATGGCAGCAAACATTGGAGTTGGATGCATTTCATGGCAGCAGGCAACAGCTCACCACTGATTTGATGCCATGAGATGCCCCAGAAGCCCCCAGAGACTTGATTGCTCCACTCATGTTCTGCAGAACCATACGCTGTTACTGCAGCTGGCACCTCCAACGCTGTAGTTGCAGACATAAAGAGGGACGTTGTGGTCATGCTTGTTGGGGGAGGCATACGTCATGGGATGTTGACTGGATGTGGTTGCATTAGCACTGCAGCTGTGGTGTATTTGCTAGCCATGAAGGACGCCTAGCATGTTGCTGACTGACATATGTTGCACAAGCTTCATAGTAACAGCCTTTCTGTGCACACTTGCACATGAAGCTGACGTGAGCAAGACAAACACGGCCCTGTCGTCCATCCAAGAGTATGATTGTCCAGCCCAACAGCTAGCATGTGGTCAATGCATGTGTCTCAGTCACATTGCGACAGGTACACAGTGCCAGAATGTAGACTGACCTGGGAGCGTGCAGCTGAGCTGAGCTCAAAGGACCCGCTGGTGCCCTTATAAGAGGGGCAGGTCAGCACAGCATGGTGGAACAACATGCACTGGATCAAGAACCGGTCAAACAGTCCACCATCTGGTTGTTGTCCACTGACCAACTGGCCAAAGAAAAGTTCCATAGCACCATCAAACACAGCAGCATAGTAAAAGGACCTGCACATGATGTGTGCATGTTGTTAATAACCATTGATACACCCAGACAGGTTGGCCAAGCAACCAGCAAAGAATGCCTCTTTGCCATGATGTGCATGTGATCAGCTGGCGCAGGCTCACTATCAACACAAATAAGCTGATACTACACGCTGCAATGAAGTGTGTGCATGAGCTTGCCGTGGTATGACCACACGCAGCAATCTAGCAAAGGGATAGCATACAACCTAACAGCAAGGCTGATCCAGCTGATTGTGTCCAAGCCAGAAAGAAGGGCCAATGATAAGAATGCTGTGACAGCGGTAATGCCGCTGCTTTGCTGGGCTTGAGTATTGGTGTTGGGGCTAACAGGCCAGCCGTACCAGGGGTGCACTTCCTGGACATTGGTGATGACTTTAGCCAGCTTGATGAGGCCCCTGTCCAGCATGACGGCCAGCTGGGAGCGGGGGGCACCCTTGGCGGGGCGGGCCGCCAGCAGGGTCTGCAAGGCTTGCAGCAGCACGGGCACTGTCTGTGTCACCACTGCTACTGGCTCCAGTGTCCTGGAGTCACTCTGGAAACCAAACACAACCAGCCTGCGCAAAGCCTGCAGGAAGAAGTCATGACAATGGCAAAACACGGGTAACTGTCCTTCCGTCGACCAGCAAAGATATCTTTTGCAGATGCAGATTACATTTACTACACTGCAACCTAAGCGTCCAGGTCTGCAAAGCCAAGCCCATAAGCAAACTGTGCTGTGTATAGGTTGAGTAGACGGTGGAATAGCATGAGTACACGGATACTTCAGGTGTTGCCAGTGCCTCATTGACGGATGCATGCCATGGGAACAATGATTTGATGGGCTGGGGCACCTTCAGCAGGATGAGCCATCGCTCCAGGCTCAGCAGCAAAGGCTGGCCTGGTGTCTGATTGGCCAAGGCTTGTGGGAGCCCGCCAGCAATCTGCTGAGTGTCAAAACACCACTGGCTCCATACGTGCTCAAACAGCTGCTTGGTCAACTGCAGCATAACATCTGAGTTGGTGCAGATTGCACATTTTGCCCATGCATGTGCAGATAGGCTATGTGCTGCAGGCTTTATATGCCTGTGCTGTCAGAATCAAGCAGATGAATGTGACATTCGGCCCACGAGTGTTACCAGAAGATAACAATTGCTTTGAAGAGTCTGGGCTTGATGTTCACGATCCTTGTGACTACAGGGAAGTGAGCATTGTCAAGTGTTGCTCTGCAAAGACGATTGCGCGATCACCTCAGCAAAGGCTTTCTGGTCTGAGCTGAGGCGTTTAGATGCCAGTTCCTTGAGAGCATGATGCAACACCAGATACACACGTCTGACAACGAGAGTGCTCTGGCTTTGCAGCTGCTGCAGCAGGTCTGTAAACAGGCCTGGCCAGGCTTTGGGATAGTCAATCCTAGCAATTTTGGCAAAGACCACCGCCATCTGGACTGCAATCTGCACAACAGCTCTTGAGCTGAGTTTGTTATTTAGTGGCACATGCTGTAACACAAGGCCAAACATGCAAGAGCAAGTGCATGTGTCTATGAGCATAGGGATATGCCAGACAGCTTGGAGCATGCAAATCATGCTACAAGAGCCATGATGTGTTTGGTTTTGCATGGCCATGACCTCAGGGGCTTGACTGATGTGTGAGTGCGACTGCTGCACTTGTTGCCATGATGGCAGATGACACATACAGCAGATCAATGACAGGCTGACCTGATTATCTTCTTCCAGTATAAGCTGCAATAATTGACCCCTCAAGTACTCTTTCTCTCCATCTTCCAGGTTACTGCGTGTATTCAGGGTGAGTTGCGTTTATCAGTTCACGCTGTTGTAAATGCTGTATAGATAGAAGGCACGTCACCTACCCCAAGCCACTTTTTGGTCGCCAGCGTTTAGCTATTGTGTTCTTAAACTGGACAGCAGCAAGCCATCTGACGCTATGGTCTGCTTGCTTGCTTCTCAATATCTCCTGGAAGAGAAATGCCAACATCAAGCTTTGGCACTAATGTTAACCTTCCCAGCAGGATGTGAGCTGCAGCTTACAGCCAGGCATGCACAGAAGTTAGGCCTCCTCTCATACTGCTCCAACGCTGCCTCAGCTGACTTTTGGACCAGGGAATCTTGGCTCAAAGACTGTTTAAGGCAGTCAAACAAGCTGACGCTGTCGTCTGGACCCAAGGCAGGCAGCGCCGCAGGTGTCGGCATAGCGATCGGCGATGGCCAGTTTGTCCAGCAGGCTTGCAGCAGAGGTGCGGAGTCGATTGTCACAGGCGAAGTGGGCGGATACAGCAATTCGAGCCGGTCACGGAATGCAGTGCCAGAAACATCATGGCGTGTGTGAACCCAAGCAGGAGTTCGAATGCACTAGAGGGTACAGTCGAGTGTCAAGCAGCGCGTGCGACCAAGTCAATCGCAACCAACTGTGAGCACGGCGCTAGACGCTATGATCAACAACGGATTATCACTTTCCATGAGCGTGTCTGCTTCTGCATAGGTGAACGAAGCAACACATCTGCGCAGCATGATTCATATTGGTCAGCATGACCCCTGGCATGCACCCTGAGCATGCAGCTGGGGTGCAATTGGGGTACCAAATGGTGATGTTGCATGGCTGCGAAATGATGCGGCTAGATGTCGGCTGCCGCATGCAGGCAAACTGAGGCATGGACAGGAGCACAAAGTCTGCCTTGCATGTGAAACGTGTCCAGGAATTGATAAGTCGTCTGATCGACAGCAACAGCTTGTCCAGGCGGCCATGTTCATGAGGACGCCATGTTGCAAGTCATGAGCCACACTTACACGACCCGCAAGTAATTCCGCCTCAGAGTGCTGCTGAATGCTGATATAGTATGCTGCATCACCGTACAATATCAGCTTTTTCAGATCAAAAATATGATTGCACGCCCTTGCAGACAGCAGCTGGATTCAGGCCCCTCCGATTGCCTGCACGCAACATCTGCAGGTAATGCAGTGTGCGTCACTATGTATGAGCAGGGCCCAGACCTGACCCCATACATCACAGAGAGCATGTGTAGGGCCCAACTAGGGTTGGTACATCAAAAGGCCGCCCGGCTACGTTCTTGACTACACCGATCACCTTTGCGCAGGTGCCGAGCGACAACAGACTCCATGAAGCCGTATTTGCTGAAGGGGCATGAAAGACCACTCAATTTCCTGAAGTAAGCTCCTGACGAGTGCGCTGGCTTTGCAAAACCTATCGTCGGGCTGATGCATTGCTGACTGTCGCACCCTCCGTGATGCAGGTTCAACCGAGAGGGAGATTTGCTGATCAGTTGTGCCAAGGTAAGGATGAGTCCCACGGTGTATGTACGTGATCAGGACGTCTGCCGTCCGGTGTTGCTGTCATAGTCTCTCTGCCCTTGCAGGATCACCACCCGACACTGTGGTTCTCAGATGATGGTTACCGAGTAGGCACTTACAATGGCCACAATGGAGCAGTCTGGACTTGTGATCTTACATGTAAGCAACGCTGTAGATGGCTTGCAAGTACAAATGTCAGAAGGCTGTACAGACAGCAAAGTTTGCCAGGTCACATGGCCACCTCTGCTATCACAACTTGCAGGGGACTCAGAAAAGCTCATCACTGCATCAGCAGACTCTTCTGTTAAGCTATGGGATGTTGCTTCTGGCAAGGACCTGTTCACCTTCAAGTCACAAGAGCCCTGCAGAGCAGTAGCCTTTTCAATAGGCGACAGAATGGCAGCATACACAACAGACCAGTTCATGGGACAGCCATCTCAGATACACCTGGTCAACATTGCAGATGACTTATCAGAGCAGAGTGGTGATGTCATCAAGTCTCTAAGTGGTCCCAAGGGCCGAATCAC